>Ga0163152_10000103_pt1 | contig 133545 bp, 128 predicted proteins | sample OliLakLV19MP8IB2_FD_148635 | JGI IMG/M metagenome (GOLD analysis project Ga0163152, IMG submission 148635) | Freshwater microbial mat bacterial communities from Lake Vanda, McMurdo Dry Valleys, Antarctica - Oligotrophic Lake LV.19.MP8.IB-2 | ecosystem: Environmental > Aquatic > Freshwater >...
CGCCCTCGCCTACCTCCCCTGCACCGCACGCTCCTGATTCAGCGCAAACAACCGCTCCAGGATCACCTCGTCCGCGAGCCCCGCGCCCCAGTCGGCCCAGCCATAGGCGGCGGCGACCGCCGCATCGAGATCGCGATGGGCATGATCCAGCCAGGCCGGGCGCAGGTTGTAGAGGTTGGTCAGCGTGCGCTTTTTCAGCTCCTTCGCCGCCTCGTCGTTGATCGGCAGGATACGGTCGGGATAGCCGGGCACGACTTCCGGCTCGCGGCGCACAAGGTCTTCCGGGTTGAGCCAGTTCTCGCGCAACTCGTTCAGACGCTTCGCGGCCGCCGCGATGGCCTGCGCGCACGGATCGTCGGCATAGTCGGCGGCGGGAATATTGGGCGTAAGGCCTTCGGGGAACGGGAAGGTCTCGAAGCATGTCGAAGCGTTGTAAGTGGGATCGTTGCCTACGCCGTGCCATGAACAGGTCGCCAGCGACCAAACTTCATGCAAATGCGAATGAAGTATTCCAGCGAAAGTTTCATCTTCACGTACAAAAACGAACAATCGACTGTCGGGGGCAACCGCAGGATCTAACCAAACGAAAGTGCGATGCTTCGCGACTCTTGGCGTGACCAGCAATCGTGTTAAGCCCGCTGATCTCTTCCGTAGCGTTGGCCTCGGTTCCACATGCCGCCACCACAGGCGGCGATAGCTTTCTCGTTTAAGACACTGACGGCTCGTTTGCACATGCTCTTGCAAGTGTTGGAAGGGAGACTCGAAAAGCGCTGAGGCGACTTCATTAAGTTCAACACCGAAATCGATGAGCCACATCTCGCGCGAACGGTTCGTCAGATCATATGCATTTGCCCATGGACGAAGTACATCTGAATTGGAACGGCCGTTGGGATTCTTCGGTGCCTTGAGCCACGAACGTGCCTGTTCACCCGAAATGTCGAACGCACCACCCTTAGTATAGCCCATAAAAGCAATACCAAGGTTTGAATCAAGCCGGTCCGACTTAGTTGCATTCGTCACCGATGCTGAGAGGTCAGTATTGATCCGTTCGGTTGGCTCGTCGTCCAACCGTAACCCATCTTCACCGCCTTCATTATCAAAGCACACAATAGACACGCGGACGGCCGCGCCATCGACAACCCAGGGCTCATCGCTCCACGCATTAAAAATGCGCCCGACCTCCTCGACCGCATCGAGCACTTCGCGATTGGCGCCGCCACGAATTGAGTTCGTGCTGACAAGGCCAACGCGGGAAGCGGCGCCCGACTCCATCTGTTCGCGCGCCTTCGCAAACCAATAACAGACAAGGTCCGCCTCGGCTGGCACCCGTCCGCGAAAAACCGCAAACATCTGTTCGACCGCCTCGTCCCCCAGCCCGTCGCGCAGCAGCTTGCCGCCCAGAAACGGCGGATTTCCGATAATCGCATCCGCCGCCGGCCACTGATATTCGCTGCCATCCTCGTTCAGCAGCGCGTCGTGGCGGACGATGGTGTCCAGCGATCTCAGGATCGGGTTGCGGGTCACGTCAAAGCCGTGTTCGCGCATCCACTGGATTTCGCCGATCCACACCGACACGCGCGCCAGTTCCGCTGCGAAGGGATTGATCTCTATGCCCAGCATGTTTTCCGGGCCGACGGCCGGAAAGTCGCGCGGCAGGCCCAGCTTTTCGCCTTCGATATTGGCGCGGTGTTCGATGTCCTTCAGCGCCTTGAGGCCCAGAAACAGGAAGTTCCCCGACCCGCAAGCCGGGTCGAGAATGCGGAACGCCTTCAGGCGTTCGAGGAATTTCGTCTTGATCTCCTTCGCCCGATTGTAGGCTTGCGTCTTGGCGCCTGCCGATCTGGCCAAGGCGCTTTTTTCCATCTCGGCAAGGATGGCGGATTTTGCGGCCTCCCACTCGCGGCCAAGCGGTTCAACGATCACCGGATTGACGATCAGCATGATCTTGTCCGGATCGGTGTAATGAGCGCCAAGCTGGCTGCGCTTGCCTGGGTCAAGACCGCGCTCGAACAGCGTGCCCATGATCGACGGGTCGATGCTGGACCAGTCCTGCTTCGCCGCGTTCAGCGCCAGCTGGATATCGGCTTTCTGCAGCGGCAGCGCCACATCGTCGTCGAACAGCCCGCCATTGAACCACTCGATCTTTGCATAGTCGATCTCGCCGCCCGCCTTCATCTGGCTGAACAGGCGCGCGGCCCGGTCGCCGAATCTTTCGGAGTCTGCCAGGCTGCGTTCCAGCAGCCGGGTGAACAGCTTGTCGGGCAGCAGGTCCACGTCCTCCGCGAACATGCAGAAGACCATCCGGTTGACGAAATGCGCCACCGCTTCGGGCGTATGGTCGCGCGCCCGCAGGCTTTGCGCCAGCTCGACGAACTTTTCGGCGACCTCCTTGGTCAGGTCGGCGCGCTTGCGGCCCGGCCTGAAAGCCTCGACGGCTGTTTCCGAAAACGCTGTCTTCAGGCGCTCGCGTATGCGCGCATCCAGCAGGTCGTCCAGCGCAAACACATGGGTTTCCTGCACCATGTTGGTCCAGGATGTGTGAACCTCGATCCGCTCCATGTCGGAGACGATCAGCAGCGGCGGATTGTTGAGGGCGCCCTGGTACAACTTCAGCTGCTTCAGCGCCTCGTCGAGGTTCTTGCGCTTGCCCTTGTACTCCCAGCCAAAGCAGCCGCGCTTCCAGACGTCGGCCCAGCCATCGCCGCCCCCGGTCTTGGTCGCGCCCTTCTCGAAGGCATAATCGGCGTCGGATGGATCGTCCTCATAGGGTTCGACCACGCCCAGCAGCCGGCACAAGTCCTTGAAGTGCGATTGCGACGCCGCCCGCTCGGTCAGCTTGGACGCCCGCCACTTGTCGACGAATTCCTGTGGTGTCATGTCCCCGCCCGATTCTTGCGACCTGACCAGAGATCAGCGGCCGGATCGATGTCAACGCCTTCAAACCTCAAGTGACCTCGCTTGAGTCGCCGGTCACGGGGTGATTGTCTGGAAGCTGGATAAGATCGAGGCGATTCATGATGCGTGTATTTCTGCTCGCGGCCTGCGCCCTTTCCACCCTCGCCGCCTGCCAGCCGCCTTCCTCGCCTCCCTCCCCGACCGCCGCGCCCGTCGCCGCCGACTACTCCCAATTCATCGCCGAGCCGCGCACCCTCGAACAGCTGACCGCCGACCTCGCCTCGGGCGCCACCACCTCGGAGAAACTCACGCAGTTTTACCTCGACCGCATCGCCGCCGTGGACGATTCGGGCCCCATGCTCAACGCCGTCATCGCCCTCAACCCGGACGCGCTCGCCCACGCCCGCGAACTCGACGCCCGGCGCGCCGCCGGAACCCTGCTCGGCCCCCTCCATGGCGTGCCCGTCCTCATCAAGGACAATATCGAGACGCTGGACGAGATGGCGACCACCGCCGGATCGCTGGCCCTCAAGGACAACATCACCCATCGCGACGCGCCTCTGGTGGCGCGCCTCAGGGCCGGCGGCGCCGTCATCCTCGGCAAGACCAATCTCAGCGAATGGGCCAATTTCCGCTCCGACGCCTCGACCTCGGGCTGGAGCGCAGCGGGCGGCCTCACCCGCAACCCGCACGCCCTCGACCGCAACACGTGCGGCTCATCCTCCGGCTCGGGCGCGGCCGTCGCCGCCGGGCTTGCGCCCCTCGCCATCGGCACCGAGACGGACGGCTCGATCATGTGTCCGGCCCACGCCAACGGCGTTGTCGGCATCAAGCCCACCGTGGGCCTTGTCTCGCGCACCCACATCATCCCGATCTCGTCGAGCCAGGACACCGCCGGTCCGATGGCCCTCACCGTTGCCGACGCAGCTGCCGGTCTGGCCGCCATTGCCGGCGCCGACGCCGCCGACCCGGCTACCGCCCGGGCTTCCGGCCGAGTTGCCGACTATGCATCCGCCCTCGACGCCGGCGCGCTTGCCGGCAAGCGTATCGGCATCGCCCGCTTTCATGCCGGCTATCATGCCGGCGTCGACGCCGTCTTCGCCGCCGCCATTGCCGACATTGTCGCCGCCGGCGCGACCGCCGTCGAGATTGCCGACTTTCCTTCCGACCGCGCCGCCATGGGTCGTGCCGAATTCGCCGTCCTGCTTGCCGAGTTCAATGCCGGCCTCAATGCCTACCTGGCTTCCGCCCCGCCGGCCGTCACGGTGCGCTCCCTCCGGCAGTTGATCGACTTCAATGCCGCCACGCCGGCCGAACTGCAGTGGTTCGGACAGGACACCCTCCAGGAAGCCGCCGCCGCGCCCGCCGTCACCGATGCCGGCTATCTTGCCGCCGTCGCGACGTCCCGCCGCCTCGCCGGCGCCGAGGGCATCGACCGGCTTCTCGCCGACCACCGTCTTGACGCCATCATTGCGCCCACCGGTGCGCCGGCCTGGCAGTCCGACCTCGTGAATGGCGACAACTTTCTCGGCGCCTCGTCCGCCCTCGCCGCGGTTTCCGGTCATCCCGCCATCACCGTGCCGATGGGTGACGTTCATGGCTTGCCCGTGGGTCTCACCTTCATGGGTCCGGCCTGGTCGGAAGCCAGACTGATCGGCCTTGCCTTCGCCTACGAACAGCGCGCAAAGGCCCGTCTGACACCCGCTTTCCGCGTCCACATCCCCTGAAAACCGCGTCATCAGAAACTCCCGGCGTCCCAAGGCCCAGTTTCGCGCGTTCCTGATCTGCGCCAACCGGAACCAGCGCCGGGAATCAGCAACGCATGACCGACATCATACAGTGGGCGGCGACCATCACCGGCATCGCGGCCGCCATCATGGTAGCTGGAAAATTCAGCACGAGGATAACCGGCATCGGTTTTCTTGTGTTCGCGGTATCTTCGGTCGGATGGATCGCGTTCGCCGTCATCGAGGGCGAGCTGCCGTTGACCATACAGAACGGGATGCTGCTCCTCATCAACCTGTTCGGCGTCTATCGCTATCTGATCATGAAAGAGCGCGACAACAAGGCGGCGTGACGCTCCAGGCGCGTCGCGTCGGTCCGTCATTGCACGGGTTCGCCCGTTTCAGGAGACGCCCTACATTTCTGTTGGCCCGCTTGCGAGGACCCGCACATGAAACATGCTCTCCTGCTCATCCCGCTCACCATCGCCCTTTCTGCCTGCGCGACTGCACCGTCGGCGCCCTTGCCGACTGCGCCGGCGCCCGCTCCGGCACGCCCCAGCGCCGCCGCATCCGGTTACTCGGAGACCCAGATCGCCCCTGGCCGCTACCGCGTCACCTATAATGGACCTGCAGCGATGTCGGATAGGGAGATTCAGGATCGCGCTCTCAGGCGCGCCGCCCAGCTCACTCTCGACAAAGGCAATCAATGGTTCGAAATCGCCGATCAGGCCCGCGGCCTGCACAAGCATTCGATCGAGATTATCATTGGCAAGGGCGAAAGCCTCGCAGGCGGCAAAACCTACGACGCGCGGGAGACGCTGCGCGGGCCGACAAGCTAGCGGATTGGATCGTCTTTCTCGCCCATCACCTGCGCGAACGTCCACCTCAGAGACAGGTCCGTCGGAGACGAAGTCTCCTCCGTCTTGAACTGGCGCTCGGCCCGTTCCGCCGCCTCAAGATGCAGATCCCCAAGGGCATCCTCGATTTTCCTGCGAATGGATCCAGTCAGGGTTCGCTTCAGATCTCCTCGAAAAGCCAGGATTTCGGCCTCCCAATGCCCTCGCGGCTCCAGCCGTTCAGACCATGCAAGCTTGTAGAAATGCACAAGCACCTGCGTCGTCAGGCTGAACGCCCGGTTGCGTTCGCTGATCCCCAAATCCTCGACCTCCTCGGCGACCAGGCCCCAGTCGATCGCATTCGACCCCCCGACACGCGACCCTTCAGCGCGGAGCGCCTCTGCCTGCGCCTGCGTCCAGAGGTAGAAATCATCATCGTAAAGTCTGCGATCCATCGCCCGCTTCTATCACGATCGAGGGCCCGCCGTCACGCCGGGAGGCGGTCGCGGACCGATGCCGCATTCGTTGAGGCCAAGCCCTTTTCGGGTCTTTGCCTTCCCGCCGCGTGGCGTCAAAGCAACCTCTCGTCCGCCTGGACGCAGACAAGCTGTTCTACACTCCGGAGATAGAGCAACTTTCTTCGGTCAGACCAATTCAGTCTGACCGAAGGATGCCATAGACTACCCGTAGAGGAGCCCGTCCATGTTCCAGCACTTTTTCCACGAGCTGCGCGCCGCCAAGGTGCCCGTGACGCTCAAGGAGTATCTCACCCTGCTGGAAGCCATGGACAAGGGCGCCATTGGCAACGACGTCACGGATTTCTACTATCTGTCCCGGACCGCCCTCGTTAAGGACGAGAAACATCTCGACAAGTTCGACCGGGTGTTCGGCCACGTCTTCAAGGGTCTCGATGCGCTCGACGCGGGCATCGACATCCACCAGTTCCCCGAGGAATGGCTGAAGAAGCTCAACGAGAAATTCCTTACCGACGAGGAAAAGAAAATGATCGAGGCCATGGGCGGCTGGGACAAGCTCATGGAAACGCTGAAGCAGCGGATGGAGGAGCAGAAAAAGCGCCATGAGGGCGGCAGCAAGATGATCGGCACGGCCGGCACGTCGCCCTATGGCGCCTATGGCTACAATCCCGAAGGCGTCCGCATCGGCCAGAAGGAAAGCCGTCACCAGCGCGCGGTGAAGGTCTGGGACAAGCGCGAATACAGGAATCTCGACGACACCGTCGAGATCGGCACGCGCAACATCAAGGTCGCGCTGCGCCGGTTGCGCAAATGGGCGCGCGACGGCGCGGCGGAAGAACTCGACCTCGACGGCACCGTGAAAAAATCAGCCCGCGAAGGCTATATCGACATCGTCATGCGGCCGGAACGCCGCAATGCCGTGAAGATCCTGATGTTCCTCGACATTGGCGGCTCGATGGACCCGCACATCCGCGCCTGCGAGGAATTATTCTCGGCGGCCCGCACCGAGTTCAAGAACCTCGAATTCTTCTACTTCCACAACTGCATCTACGAGGGCGTCTGGAAGGACAATCGCCGCCGCAACATCAACAAGATCCCGACCTGGGATGTGCTCCACCGCTTTCCGGCCGACTACAAGGTCATCGTGGTCGGCGACGCCTCCATGAGCCCCTATGAGATCACCTATCCCGGCGGCTCGGTCGAACACTGGAACGAGGAGCCAGGCGCCGTATGGCTGGAACGCCTCGCCCAGGTCTATCCCCACCTCGTCTGGCTGAACCCCAGCCACCCGTCCGGCTGGGACTATTCCGGCTCGACCAGCCTCATCCGGGAAGTCATCGGCCTCAACCGCATGTTCCCGCTGACCGTGAAAGGCATTGAAGAAGCCACGCGGGAACTTGGGCGTTAGCCTCGTTGCACGCCGGACTTCGCCGCTGACGGTCCCTCGGCCATCAACCGGGACAAAACCTGAAAACCCGCCAGGCCGGCCCGGGCCGGCGCCGCGACACACCCTTGACTAGTTAGTTTCATAATCGTAGAACCATTCCGGATAATGACAACAATCGGAACCGCGCCATGGCCGCTGCCCGTCCCAGCCTCATCCCCGCCCTCTTCTATCGCGACCCCGCCGCCGCATCCGCCTGGTTGCAGAAGGCGTTCGATTTCGAGATCGACATGCTGATCGAGGATGCCGAAGGCGCCGCCGTTCATATCGAGCTGCGGTACGGCGAAAGCGTCGTCATGGTCGGCGTCGAATGGACCGACGACCACAAGAGTCCCGCCTCCATCGGCGGCAAGTGCACCCAGACCGTCCATGTGCATGTGCCGGCGGACATCGACGCGCATTGCGCCCGCGCCGAGGCGGCCGGCGCCGAGATCCTGATGCGGCCGGAGACCCAGTTCTACGGCGATCGCACCTACCGCGCCCGCGACCTTGAAGGCCATATGTGGACCTTCGGCCAGACGGTGGAGGCCGTCGCCCCCGCCGACTGGGACAAGGCGATGGGGTTCAAGACCTATGTTCGCGACGCTTGAACGTGTGACGCGGATGACCCCAACCGCCTTCCTTGAACTCGCCCTCGCCCTGCCCGAGGTCGTGGCGGGCTCACACATGGGCCATGGCGATCTGCGCGTGCGCACGAAAATCTTCGCGACGCCAGCGGACCGCGAAGGCGGCAAGGCGGTTCTCAAGCTCACGCCTGAACAGCAACAGATGCTCTGCGAGGCTGAGCCTGCGATCTTTGCTCCCGTACCGGGCGGATGGGGCGCCAGGGGCTGGACCCATCTAACGGCCGCCGCCGCCGACCCGGCCGCAGCACGCTCCGCCTTGTGGACGGCCTGGCGCAATGTCGCGCCGAAAGCGCTACGGACACTTCACCCATGAGCATCGACGCAGTGCTCGCCGCTCTCGCCGATCCTCATCGCCGCCAGACCGTCGAACTGTTGACGAAAAAGCCACGCCGGGCGGGCGAGCTTGCCGCTCTGCTCGACATCCCGGCCCCTGCCATGAGCCGCCATCTCAAGGCGCTGCGTGAGGCGGGCCTGATCGCCGAATCGCATCCCGAATTCGATCAGCGCGTGAGGATCTACGCCTTGAACACACCCCGTCTGCGGGAGCTGCAGGAATGGCTCGCACGCGCCGAACGCGGCTGGTCCGCCCAGCTCGCGGCCTTCAAGAAACATGTCGAGAAAAAACCGTGACGCCTCCCGACGCGCAGCGGACGGCTTCGCGCGTCGTCGTGTCGATCCGCGTTCACGCAACGCCGGTGCGCGCATTCGAAGTATTCACCTCACAGATCGGCGCATGGTGGGTTCCCAGCGACCTGTTGCAACTCACACCGCGGAGCCCAGGCCTGCTCTCCTTCGAGCCGCCGGACGCCAGCGGCGAAGGCGGCCGCCTCATCGAGACGCTCCCGAATGGCAGGGTTTTCGAGGTCGGCGCAATCCGTCGCTGGCTCCCCGGCGAAAGCGTCGTCCTGGGTTGGCGGCAGGCCAGCTTTGGCCCTGAGCACCACACCGAGGTGGAAATCCGTTTCGAACCGGTGGACGGCCAGACCCGTGTCACCATAGAGCATCGCGGCTGGGACAGCCTGCCGCAGGAGCACGTCGCCCGTCACGGCTTCCCGCTTCCCGTGTTCCTCCAGCGCCAGGGCGAACAGTGGAAAAGCGGTCTGGCTGCTTTTGCCGCGATCCTGGCGCATTTGCCCGTGCTTGAACGAACCGAAGATTGACGCCGTGGCCGCGCGCGGAGTATCCGCCTTGGCGGGCGTTCGAAGACGAATTTCAAAGGTCCTCTTGTACGCTCCAGCCGGATCAATCCCTCCATGGCCCTGTCGTCCGCATCCTCACTGTCTTCTCCGGGCAAGTTCGGGAAGAACGCCTTCTTCTTCGTGATCGTCACCGTCTTCATCGACATGATGGCTTTCGCCGTCATCATGCCCTCGATGCCGTTCCTGATGTCGGAGCTGACCGGGCTGCCCATCGAGGACGTGGTGCCCTGGGGCGGCTACATCACCGTGGTCTACGCCATCATGAACTTCATCACCCAGCCGATCCTGGGCAATCTCTCGGACCGCTTTGGCCGCCGTCCGATCCTGCTCATTTCGATGGGCACGCTGGCGATCGACTTTCTCATCATGGGGTTCGCCCACTCGATCTGGCTTCTCTTCCTCGGCCGTTTCCTGTCCGGCCTGTCAGGCGCCACGCACTCGACGGCTGCGGCCTACATCGCCGACACCACCGAGCCGGAAAACCGCGCCAAGGCTTTCGGCATGCTGGGCGCAGCCTTCGGGCTGGGCTTTATTCTCGGGCCTGTCATTGGCGGCTTGCTGGGTCAGATCGATCCGCGCGCGCCGTTTTTCGCGGCGGCGGGCCTTGCGGGCCTCAACTTTCTCTACGGAATGTTCGTCCTCCCCGAATCCCTCGACCGCGAGCACCGCCGGCCTTTCGACTGGAAACGCGCCAACGCCTTCGGCGCTTTCAAGCACTTCTCGAAGATCCCGCACCTTGCCTGGTTCATCGTGGCGATGGGCTTCTACGGTTTTGCGCACTGGGTCTATCCAGCCACGTTCAGCTATTTCGGTCCGATCAAGTTCGGGTGGGATGCGCAGATGACCGGCCTCGCCCTCGGCGCCGTCGGCGTCGGCTCGGCGCTGGTGCAGGGCGGGCTCATCGGGCCGGCCATGAAGACCTTCGGCGCGACGCGCCTTGTTTTCTTCGGCTTCATCGTCACCGCCGTGACGTTCGTCTGCTACGCGATCGCGACCGAAAGCTGGATGATCTTCGCCATCATACCCCTCGGCGCCCTAGCGGGCCTGATCGGCCCCGCCATGAACCAGATCATGACCGCTCGCGTCGCCCGCAACGCCCAGGGCGAACTCCAGGGCGCGCTCGCCAGCGTCCAGGCGCTTGGCAACGTCTTCTCGCCGGTCCTGATGACCCAGACCCTTTTCTACTTCACGCACAGCGCCGCTCCGGTCTATTTCCCCGGCGCCGCCTTCGCCCTGGCTGCGGTCATCACCGCTCTTGCCATCTTCCCGCTGATCAAGGGGCTGCAATCGACCCCAAAGATCGCCGATCCCGCCATCGATGGCCCAGGACTGGTCGAAGCTCCGGCTGCCGCCGAAACGGCCGCCGTGGCGACGCCCTGACCCTTGGCGGCGACCCGGGCCAGCAGCGATCGGAATGCGGGACCCCGCCCGGCGCTATTCCTCGACCGCGATGGCGTTATCAATGTCGATCGCGGCTATGTCAGCCGGATCGAGGATTTCGAGTGGATCGACGGTGCGGTGGAAACCATCGCCGCCTTCAATGCCCGCGACTGGCGGGTTTTCCTGGTCACCAATCAGTCCGGAGTCGCTTTCGGCTACTACTCCGAGGACGATCTTTCCGCCCTGCATGCCTGGATGACCGGTGAACTCGCCGCGCGCGGGGCCGTCATCGATCGCATCTATCACTGCCCCTACCACGCCGAGGGTTTGCTCGAGCGCTACCGCCGCGACAGCTTCGACCGCAAACCCCGGCCCGGCATGCTGATCCAGGCGATGACCGATTTTCCCGTCATCCGGGAGCAGTCCTTCCTGATCGGCGACAAGGATGCCGACGTCGAGGCCGCCAGCGCCGCCGGGATAAAGGGCTTTCTCTTTACTGGCGGCAATCTCGCGCGCTTCGCCGAATGGGCGCTGGCGGACATGGATGCGAGCCGCTGAAATCCTTGAGCCCGTGAACGCGCGCCCGTGGTGCTCGATATGGTGAACAGGCCGCAAAGCGGCCGTCCGTCGAACCAAGAGGGCGTGTTAGCTGCCGGCTTCAGCCCGGCGGCGCTATCGCCTGCGCCGGCGGCAGCGGCGCGGATTCGATCGAGGTGTTGGGCGAAGCGGGAACCGCAACGGCTGGGTCCGCCACCAGAGGCCCGGGGGCCGACACGAGCCCGCCCGTGCTGGTCCAGGCGTTCAGGGCGTTGACGGCCGTCTCGTTTTTCCCCCGCGCGACGAAGCCGGACTGCGACATGCTGATTTCATAGATCGCCCCGTCCACCATGGGCATGTAGGCGCCGGACCCGAACGTCGTGTCGAGCTGCTGGAACGGCGTGTACTTTCCGAAAGGCAGGGCCAGCACATCCATGCCGGCATCGTCCTTGATCGAATCGTCTGCCGTCGAGGGCGTCGAGTTTTCCCGCGCCGCGTCGTCCCAGCGACCCTGGATGCGCTCCAGGCGGTAAAAGGCGTCGGCCCCGATGACATTCGCCCAGGGCTGCAGTTTCCAGACCCTTGCCTCCATGCGGAATTTGTCGCCCGCAAGGGCATAGTCCTTGGGCTCCAGCAACACGCCCTGCTTGTCGGCCTTGCGGACGGTGGCCGTGAACTGGCTGACGCTGGTCTGGTCGAGAGAGACCTCGGCCACGAGATTTTCGTGCGTCAGCCGCTTGTAGGTCTGGAGATTGAGCCCGATCAGCCCGATGATCGCGGCGCCCGCCAGCGTGAGGCCCCCGAACAGGAATCTCAACGAGCCGGAGAACAGTTTCAGCTGGAACAGGCGACCAAGCCCGCCCACCAGCATCAGCACGCCCACCAGTCCGACAAACGCCGGAATCGCCCACCAGATCGACATTTAGCCACCCTTAGCCGAATGACGGCTGCGCGCTATTGCCTGCGCTGTCCGCCGTACCCGCCTTCTTTACCATACACGACGGCTTGTGGCCTACCCGGGGTCTGCAGGAATGCCGGACCTGCGGCTCGGGGGCATCTGGAGCGCTTTCAGGCGTGCCGGGAACGGGTTCGCCGTCAGAAAACGCGACCAAACAAGAATCTGGAGATTTTCGGCGACTTCAGGATCGGCGAAAAATTCTAGAAGACGCGGGGGCGATCCTTGCGCTCCAGATGCAGGCCGCATTCGGACTTGTCGCGGCCCACCCAGCGGCCGGAGCGGACATCGGAAGGATCGACCGGCCTCACCGTGCACGGCCAGCAGCCTATGGACGGATAGCCCTCCGCCACCAGCGGATGCACGGGGAGCCTGCGGGCCTCGAAATAGACCGCGACCTCCTCGGGTCCCCAGCCCGCCAGCGGGTTCACCTTGTAGCGGCCCTCCGAGAACTCGAAAACCGGCAGCGCCAGCCGGCCGCCGCCATGGAAACGCTTGCGACCCGTGATCCAGGCGTCGAAACCGCGCAGGGCGGGCTCCAGCGGTCGCACCTTGCGAACCTCGCAGCAGGCGTCCGGATCAGACTTGTGGAGTATGTATCTGGGATCGACCGCCTTGACCTCCCCGGCGTCCGGCACAACCGTCCGGATGTCCGACAACCCCAGAAAATCCCGCAGCGCGTCGCGATACTGGAGCGTCTGCTGAAAGTGCATTCCGGTGTCGATGAAGATCACCGGGAGCGAGGGATCGACGTCGGCGATCAGGCCCAGCATCGCCGCGCTCTCGGCGCCAAAGGACGACACATAGGTGAGCTTCGGTCCAAACTCGCGCAGCGCCGTCCGGATGATGTCCTGGGCCGACCCGCCCCGCATTTCGGCGTTCAGTCGCGCGACTTTTGCTTCGGGCGCCTCCAGAGCCGTATCAAGCGTTTCCATCAGCTAGGCCCTGCCCCTGTGGCGCTTTACAAAGACCGTCTCGCGCCCGTCGGCGGTGGCCTGATAGACTTCGGACAGTTCGGCCGTCGCCTCGGCGTAGATGTCCTCGGCGTTCGCGCTGTCGAACATCATGGCGTCGAAGCCGGCGCGTTTCATGTAGCCGAGCTGGTCGCGCAACACATGCCCGACCGCCCGCATCTCGCCCTTGTACCCAAGCCGCCGGCGCAGCAGCTGGGCGATCGAATAGCCGCGTCCGTCGGTGTATTTGGGAAACATCACCTCGATCACATGGAGCCGGTCGAGATGCTCCTTCAGCAGCCCCGGATCGTCCGACGGCGCCAGCCGCACGCCGATCGCCTCGTTGCGCGCCAGCAGCACGTCGTGCTCGCTCAGAAACCGGCCCAGCGAAACGGTGATGCATCCGCCCGGCGACAGCTCGTGGCCATCCTCGGCATGCGCCCACACATTGTCGACTTCGCGGCCGTCCTTAAGCAGAGGCATAGAGCGCCTCCTTGAACGGCGCCTGGCCTACGCGCGCCAGCGTGTCGATGAATTTCTCCGCCTGCGAGGATCGCAATTCGAGATAGCGGTCCACCACGCGCTTGAAGGCGGGCGCGACCTCCTCGTGCTTGAGGCCGGGACCTGCGATTTCGCCGATCGCGGCATGCTCGTCGGCCCGGCCGCCAAACAGGATCTGGTAAAATTCCTCGCCCTTCTTGTCGACGCCGAGCACCCCGATATGGCCGACATGGTGATGGCCGCAGGCGTTGATGCAGCCCGATATGTTGACGTGAAGCGTGCCGACATCGTCCTCGACCTCGGGGTCGGCGAAAGCCGCCTGGATTTCGTTGGCGAGCGAAATCGAACGGGCGTTGGCGAGATTGCAATAGTCGAGGCCCGGGCACGCAATCAGGTCGGTGACGAGGCCGGCATTCGCCGAGGCGAGACCGGCGGCGGCAAGCGCCGAGTAGACCGCCGGGACATCGTCGAGTTTCACATGCGCCAGCACGAGGTCCTGCTCGTGGGCGACCCGGATATCGTCCATGCCATACCGTTCGGCGATGTCGGCCGCCGCCCGCATCTGGTCTGACGTTGCATCGCCCGGCGCGACGCCCTGCGGTTTCAGCGAGATGTGCACGGCCGTATAGCCCGCGATCCTGTGTGGCCGCAGATTGATCCGCGCCCACCGCGCCAGCCCTCTGTCGGCTGCCCTGGCCGTCTCAAACGTCCGCGAAGTCGCCGGCAGCGTCTCGAATTCCGGCGGCGCGAAATACGCCTTGATGCGCGCAATCTCTTCTGCGGGAAGAATCACCTTCTCCCACGACGTCTGCGCGTCGAACTCCTCATCGACCTGACGGCGATACTCGTCCGGGCCCAGCTCGTTGACCAGGATTTTGATGCGCGCCTTGTACTTGTTGTCGCGCCGGCCATGGCGATTGTAGACGCGCATGTTGGCCTCGAGATAGCTCAGCAGGTCCTGCTTGCTTACCCATTCGCGGATGGTGTGGCCCACATAGGGCGTGCGTCCCATGCCGCCGCCGACGATCACCTCGAACCCGACCTCGCCGGCGTCGTCGGTCTTCATGTGCAGGCCGATATCGTGAAGCCGCACCGCCGCGCGGTCGGCGACCGCGCCGGTCACCGCGATCTTGAACTTGCGCGGCAGATGGGAAAATTCCGGATGGAAGGTCGACCACTGCCGGATGATCTCACACCACGGCCGCGGATCCTCCAGCTCATCGACCGCCGCGCCCGCCAGATGATCCGACGTGACATTGCGGATGCAGTTTCCCGACGTCTGGATCGCATGCATCTCAACGTCGGCCAGCGCGTCCAGCACATCGGGAATATCGGCGAGTGCAATCCAGTTGTACTGGATGTTCTGCCGGGTGGTGAAATGCCCGTAGCCCTTGTCATACCTGTCCGCGATCATCGCGAGCTGCCGCATCTTGGCGCTGTCGAGCTGGCCATAGGGAATCGCCACCCGCAGCATGTAGGCATGCAGTTGCAGATAGACGCCATTCTGCAGCCTCAACGGCTTGAAGTTCTCTTCCAGCAACTCGCCGGCCAGCCGGCGCTCCACCTGCCCGCGAAACTGCTTCGCGCGCTCCCGTACAAGCGTCTCGTCAAACTCGTCATAGCGATACATCAGGCGGCCTTCCTGGCATGGCCGATGCCCAGATCGGTCTCGATCCTCGCCACCCAGCGCTGCACGGAGGGAAACTCGGAAAGATCAAAGCCGCCCTCGTGCGCGACCCGCGTATAGGCCACCAGCGCGATGTCCGCGAGCGTCATCGCCGGGCCGACGAAATAGTCGTTGGACGTGAGGTGCATCTCCATCACCCCCAGCGCCCGCCGCCCGCGCGCCAGAAGCTGCGGATCGATCTCGTCCTCGCCGAGATTCTGGAACATCACGCGAAAGCGCCGCACGGCGATATAGGGCTCGTGGCTGTACTGTTCCCAGAACAGCCAGGAGAACATCAGCGCCCGCTGGAAGGCGTCGGCGGGAATCAGCTCGTGCCCCGGCGTCGTTTCCGCAAGATAGAGGATGATCGCGTTCGACTGCGGCAGGATGCGGCCGTCGGGCATCCGCAGCACCGGCGCCTGGCCGGAGGGATTCATCGCCATGAACGCGTCCGAGCGCGTGCCGCCGTGCATGACGCTGACATCGATCCAGTCATGTTCGATGCCGAGAAGGTCGGCGGTCCATTTGGTCTTGAGGCAGTTGCCGCTGATCCGGTCGCCGTACAGCGTCAGGGTGGAGATCGGTCGGTTCGGCATGCCTAGGGATTCCCCGCTTGCTTGCCGAACATCGGATGATTGGTCGGCCCCCGCGCACGGATGGTCTCGCGGATGGTCTCGCGCCCGGCGACCGCGCCTTCCGGCGTCACCTGCATGAGATAGGGATCGGCGGCGCGGGTCTGGTCTGTCGCCGCGACGGCCAGCGCCTCCAGAGCCGCCGGCCCGCTCATGACGGCCGCGTCGGTCAGCGCCTCCGACCAGTCCCGCGTAGCTGTCAGATAGACGACGCGCCCGGTGCGCGTATCCCAGCCCGTGACCACTTTCGGGATGTCAGGTCCAAGCTTGGGCCGCTCCGAGCTCATGCGAGCATCTCCCAGAGCGAGCCGATGGTGGGTTCCGCCCCCGTGTTCTCCACCGCGCATGCGGGGGAGGTGGCTCGCGACGCCTTCATCGCGAGACGGAGGGGGTTTGCGCTCTCACGCCCCAGCGCCGCAACTTCCCCGATCACAAGCAGAGCCGGCCCCGCAATCCCGTTGCGCTGCACAAGCGCCGAAAGCTCGCCGAGCGCGCCAAACACCCGCTTCTCGTCCAACCGCGTCCCGTTCTCGATCACTGCGACCGGCGTATCCGCGCCGCGGCCCGCTGCGATCAGTCTTGCCGCGATCGCCTCGCTCGTCCCGACGCCCATGAACACCACGACGGTCTGGTTCGTCCGGGCCAACGCGGTCCAGTCGAGGTCCGGCTCGGCGCCCAGCGCCGCATGTCCGGTGACAAACGTCACGGACTGGGCCATGTCGCGATGCGTCAGCGGAATCTGCGCCGCCGCCGCGCACCCCAGCGCTGCCGAAATCCCGGGAACAACTTCGACTTCGATTCCCTCCGCCCGCAGCGCCTCGACTTCCTCGCCGCCGCGCCCGAACACGAACGGATCGCCGCCCTTCAGCCGCACGACCGCTCTGCCGGCGCGCGCCGCCTCGATCATCCGGCGGTGAATCTCCTCCTGCGGAACCGAATGCTCGCCCCTCGATTTGCCCACAGCCACTACAACGGCGCCGGGATTGACCAGCGCCATGACGCCCTCGCCCACCAGCCGGTCGGCGAAAACGACTTCGGCGCGCTGGATCAGCTTCAACGCCCTGACGGTCAGAAGCTCGGGATCGCCCGGTCCGGCCCCGACGAGGAAGACGCGCCCCGCAAAGGCCGCCGCCTGGCGGCTTTCAAGGTGATCCGCCAGTGTCTCCGCCATCATTGGCCCTTTGGTTCTTCTCACGCGGCGAGCTATAACGCAGCGTGCGCCGCCTAACCACAGGCATGCCGGTCATGGGCATGCAGGTCACAGGCACGCAGATGGCTGGCAAACGAGCCTAGCGCAATGAACGTTTCCTAAGAAGAAGCATTAGAGCCCCTCACCGCCGACGGGGCCGACCCGGTACAGAGGAATGCATGGCCGCTGAAGAACGTCTGCCCGCCCTCAACGCCCTGCGCGCCTTCGAGGCGGCGGCCCGCCACCTCTCCTTCACCCGCGCCGCCGAGGAGCTGAACGTGACGCCCGGCGCGATCAGTCAGCAAATCCGCCAGCTGGAGGAGTTCGCCGGCGCGCCGCTGTTTCGCCGCACCGGGAGGCAGGTGTTGCTGACCGAGGCGGGATCAGCCGCCCTGCCCCTTCTCACCAACGCGTTCGAGATGATGGCCGAGGCTGTCCATCACATGCGTGCGCCCGCTCGACGCGACCGGCTGATGGTGTCCTCGGCGCCGTCCTTCGCCGCCAAATGGCTGGCCGCCCGGCTGGACAAGTTCCAGGGCGAGCACCCGGAGGCCGAGGTCTGGATTTCCGCCGACCTCGCTCTCACCGAATTCAACTCGACCGACATCGATCTCGCCATCCGCTATGGCAAGGGCGTTTATGACGGCCTGCGCGCGGAAAAAATCCTCTCGGAATCCGTTCTGCCGGTGTGTTCGCCCGACCTCCTCACCGGCCCAAGGCCCCTGCGCACCCCGGCCGACCTGTCCGCGCATGTCCTGCTCCACGACGAAGGCCCGGAAACCGATCCCTCCTGTCCCGACTGGAAGAGCTGGCTCGCCGCCCGCGGCGTCACCACCGTCGACGCCACGCGCGGCCCTCGCTTCAACCAGTCGGCGCTGGTCGTCGAAGCCGCAGCAGCCGGTCGCGGCGTCGCCCTGGCGAAGCACGCCATCGCGGCCGGCGACCTTTCCAGCAACCGCCTCGTGGCGCCGTTCGCCGACGGTTCTGCCGCGATCGATTTCGCCTACTGGATCGTCTGGCCCAAATGGCGCACGCCCTCGAAACTCTCGCGCGCCTTCATCAACTGGCTGAAGGCCGAAGCCCAGGCCGGCGAGGTGACAGGGGTTTAGAAACGCTGACCGTCGCCCTCATGTGAGGCAGCCCACGAAGCGCGCGTCCGTCGAAGAACGAGGGCGCTAACCCGCCTTGACGCCTTGATCTCCCGTGGCGCTGCCCGGCTCGGACCCGAATATCCGTCCGCTGGCCACGCGGATCGCCAGCCTCTGTCCCACCGCCGCCGGCGCATCCGCATCGACGTCGAACTCGATCCGGTTCTTGGCGAGGCCCGCCTCGATCGAGATACGACGCGATCCGCCGATGCGTCGCGTCGCCGTCACCACTCCGCCCAATCCGCCCGAACCGTTTTCGACGACCACCACATCTTCCGGCCGCAGATAAAGTTCGGCGCGGCCGTCCCTGACCCCGCCCACATCGACGTCGAGCGCCTGGTCGTCGAGCCAGGCCTTGCCCTGCCGAACCTCCACAGGGATGCAGCTGGATTCGCCGATGAACGAGAAGACGAAGGGCGTCAGGGGCGAGTCATAGATCTCATCGGCCGTCGCCGACTGCTCGATCCGGCCATTGTTCATCACCACCACCCGGTCGGCAAGCTCAAGCGCCTCTTCCTGGTCATGGGTCACGAACAGGGTCGTGTGGCCGGTCCGGTCATGCAGGTCGCGCAGCCAGCGGCGCAGATCCTTGCGCACCCGCGCATCCAGCGCTCCGAACGGCTCGTCCAGCAGCAGAACCTTGGGCTCGATCGCCAGCGCCCGCGCCAGCGCCACACGCTGCCTCTGCCCTCCCGAAAGCTGCGCCGGGAAGCGCCGCTCTAGGCCCGACAGCTGCACGAGGTCGAGCAGTTCGAGGACGCGCCGCCTGATCTCGGACTCCTTCGGCCGCGACCCGCGCGGCCGCGCCCTCAGCCCGAAAGCCACATTGTCGAGCACCCGCATGTGCTTGAACAACGCGTATTGCTGGAAGACGAAGCCGACCCGCCGGTCCTGAATGCGCCCCTGGGACGCATCGTCCTGGTCGAACAGTATCTGCCCCGCATCTGGCGTCTCCAGCCCCGCGATCGTCCGCAGCAGGGTCGTCTTGCCCGAGCCCGAAGGTCCCAGCAGCGCGACCAGTTCGCCGGATGCGACGCTCAGCGAGACATCGTCCAGCGCGGCCAGATCGACATAGTGCTTGCTGACATTGACGACGCGAACCTGCATTTTCCTGGGCGCTTCTCTGGCTCACGTGTTTCGTCGCGTCGCCGCGAGTTCGCCGGCGTAACGAACCTCCAGCAGCGTCTTGAAGCCGAGCGTGACCAGCGCCAGCATGGCCAACAGGGACGCCACGGCGAAGGCCGCCACCGTCTTGTTGTCGTTGTAGAGAATCTCGACGTGAAGCGGCAGCGTGTTGGTCAGGCCGCGAATGTGCCCGGAGACGACCGACACCGCGCCGAACTCGCCCATCGCGCGGGCGTTGCAGAGCAGCACCCCGTAGAGCAGGCCCCATTTGACGTTGGGCATCGTGACCAGAAAGAACGTCCGCCAGCCGCTCGCGCCAAGCGACAGCGCCGCCTCTTCCTCCTGCGACCCCTGTTCCTGCATCAGCGGGATCAGTTCGCGGGCGATGAAGGGAAAGGTGATGAAGATGGTCGCGAGCACGATGCCGGGCACGGCGAACAGGACCTGGATTCCCTGCTCGGCCAGCCACGGACCAAGCACGCTGTTGGCTCCGAACAGCAGGACGAAAACCAGTCCCGACACCACCGGCGATACCGCGAAGGGCAGATCGATCAGCGTGATCAACAGCGCCTTGCCCCTGAAGTCGAACTTGGCGATCGCCCAGGCCGCCGCGACGCCGAACACCAGATTGGCCGGCACCGCGATCGCGGCCACCAGCAGCGTCAGCTGCAATGCCGAAATTGCATCCGGATGGGCGAAGGCGTCGAAATAGGACCCGAAGCCCTCTTGCAGCGCATCGACGAACACGACCAGAAGCGGTGCGATCAGGATCAATCCGAGGAATGCGATCGCCAGTGTGAGCAGCACATGCCGCGTGATGGGGCCCTCCCCTGTCGGCAAGGCGCGGCGCGGCGGCGGCGGCTCGGCGGGCGATCTGGATGCGTCTTCAGACATGACCGAACCATCTGCGGCTGGCGGCCTGGATCAGGTTGATCACCAGCAGGGATGCGAAGGAGATCGCCAGCATGATCAGCGCGATGGCGGTCGCGCCGGCATAATTGTTCTCCTCGAGCCGGATGACGATCAGCAGGGGAGCGATCTCCGAGACGTAGGGCAGATTGCCGGCGATGAAGATCACCGAACCATATTCGCCGACCCCCCGCGCAAAGCTGAGGGCGAACCCGGTCAGGATGGCCGGCAGCAGGGTCGGAAGCATCACCCGCGTCACGATGCGCAATCGTCCGGCGCCTAGCGTCGCTGCGACCTCCTCCGTGTCCCGTTCTATGTCTTCCAGCACGGGCTGGACGGTGCGCACGACAAAAGGCAGGCCGACGAACACCAGCGCCATCACGACGCCGAGGGGCGTGAAACCGACCTTTATCCCGAACCAGTCGTCGAGAATGAAACCGAACGGGCCGTTGGGCGCATAAAGATTGGCGAGCGCGATCCCGGCGACTGCCGTCGGCAGAGCGAAGGGGAGATCGACGGCGGCGTCGAGCCATCTTCTGCCCGGGAAGCGGTAGCGCACCAGCACCCACGCGACGATCAGGCCGAACACCGTGTTGATGACGGCCGCCGCCAGCGCCGCGCCAAAGCTGAGCTGCAGCGCCCTGGCGACCCGGTCATCGGCCACGACGTCCCAGAAGCCGTCCCAGCCCAGCGTCGCCGAGCGAAAGACGAGGCCGGTCAGCGGAATGAGCACGATCAGGCTGAGATAGGCGACCGTATAGCCAAGGCTCAGGCCGAAGCCCGGCAGGATGCTGCGCCGGCGCCAGCGCGCGCCTCGCGCCCGGGGCGCCGCCATCATGATCTATCTCGCCGGCTGGTAGATCTGGTCGAACAGGCCGCCTTCAGCGAAATGCTTGGCGCGGGCGCTGGTCCAACCGCCGAACAGGACATCATCCACACTCACGAGTTCGATCTGCCTGAAGCGCGCGAGATCGGCCGGGTCGGCGTCCCCCGGACGCGCCGGCCGGAAATAATGCCTGGCCGCCATTCGCTGTCCGGTCGGCGAGTAGAGATATTCGAGATAGGCCTCCGCGAGGGCTCGCACACCATGGCTGTCGGCATTGCCGTCCACCAGCGCGACCGGCGGCTCGGCCCGGATGGAGAGCGACGGGTAGATGATCTCGAAACCGTCCGCCTCGAACTCGGCGAGCGCGAGATAGGCCTCGTTCTCCCAGGTGATCAGCACGTCGCCGATTCCGCGTTGGGCGAAAGTGGTGGTCGATCCCCGTGCTCCGGTGTCGAGCAAAGGCGCGTTGCGATAGACGGCGGCGACGAACTCCCGGGCCTTCTCCTCGTCGCCCCGCTTATTGCGGCTGGCCCAGGCCCAGGCCGCGAGATAGTTCCACCGTGCGCCGCCGGACGTCTTGGGATTCGGCGTCACGACCTGCACGCCCGGCCTGGCGAGGTCGCCCCAGTCGCGGATGGATTTCGGATTGCCCGCGCGCACAAGGAACACGATCGTCGACGTGTACGGGGCGGAATTCGACGGCAGGCGCGAGCGCCAGTCAGCCGGAATTATTTTGGTGGCTTCCGCGATGAGGTCGATGTCGCCCTGCAGCGCCAGCGTCACCACATCCGCCTCGAGCCCGTCCGCGACGGCGCGAGCCTGCTTGCCGCTGCCGCCATGGGACATGTTGACGGTCACGGTCTCGCCCGTCTCCGCCTTCCAGTGCGCGATGAAGTCGGCGTTGAACTCCTCGTAGAATTCCGCCGTTGGGTCGTATGACACGTTGAGCAGCGCCGGCCCCGATGAGCCCGGCGTACAGCACGCAAGCGCCAGCGCCGCGGCGAATGTCGCAAGGGTCGGCAGATGCATGTGCAAAGACTCCGGGCGTCGTTACGCTACCGGTCAAGTAGGGATTGTCAACGCAACAGCTAGCCCACCGCGTCGCGCAGCCGGACGGGCGCCCGCTCCGCCACGGCATCGGCGATGGTCGTGCGGTCGAGCACGTCGCGGGTCGCGTCCGCGACGCGCGCGAAGACCCGCCGCACCTCGCACGCGCCCTCGTCCCTGCAATCCTCGCAACGCCGGTACGCCATCTTCGAGAGGCACGGCAAGGGTGCGATGGGACCGTCCACGATGCGCAGGACCTGCCCGAACGAAATCGTGTCCGCAGGCCGCAAAAGCGCGTAGCCGCCGGCTTTTCCGCGCTTGCTGACGACCAGGCCGTGTCGCTTGAGATCGAGCAGGATCTGCTCGAGGAACTTCTTGGGAATGCTCTGGCTTTCGGCGATGTCGCCGATGAATGTCGCGGAGCGGGGATGCGCTCGCGCAAGAGCCACCAAAGCCCGCAACGCGTACTTGGCTTTCTGCGAAATCATGACCGGACGGCCCCACGACCAGCGCCTGCCAACACACACCGGGCGGGCGCAAGCCAAAACTATACTGACTTTGTAGAGTTAGTAAACATTCCAATCACCCGTAGGCGCCATCGGTTGTGCCCGCAGGGCTGTTTCACTTGACACCGTCGCGTTTATTCTGCCCGCAGCGCGTCGAAATCCCGCGTCATCATCAGCCTGTGTTCCAGCCGGGCGATCGCCTCGACCGCCTCGCCAAGCCGGTCCTTGACCTCCGACAGGGCGATGCCGGTGTGCGCCGGGCTGGCGGCGCCGCTCCGGCCGAGCGTCTCGGCCCGTCCACACGCCTCGCCGAGGGGAAAACAGCCAACGCTGAGCGCGGCGCCCTTGATCGTGTGGCAGGCGTCCGACCACTGCTGGGCGTCGCCGGAGGCGTCCAGCAGCCGCCCCCACATGTCCGCCTGGGTGCGAAATATCCCGAGGACCTCGGCGGCGATTCCGGCGTCTCCGCCCGTCATCAGCCGCAGCTGATCGAGATCAACGACCGCCATGACGCCTTCCCCTTCGAATCGCTGCTCTACCGGACAACACTTGCTTTAGCCGCCCGGCGTTAATAGCCGGGTTAAGCGGGGGTGCGTCTGAACGGCCTGTTCATTTTCGCTTCAAGCGTGGCGCGCGATGCTTGCCCATCATAACGCCACACCGTTTTGACTGAGTGGAGGAAGACATGGTCATCAAGTCCTGGCCGCGCGCCGCGATCGCCTTGGTCGCTCTCATGCTGGCGCCCGCGTCGCTGGTCGGAGCGGCTCACGCCGATGAACGCGACCGCAAACGGGGCGACCGTCACGACGACCGCGGCGGGCGCGACTGGAATCACGGTCGGGACTCTGACCACGGCAACAACTGGAATCGTGGCCGGGACTGGGGCCATCACGACAATCACGGGTATGACAATCATCGTCGGGGCAGCGATCTCAGTCTCAGCTTCAGTTTCGGCCGGCCTTTCTACGGCTCGGCCCCGTACTACGGCGTGCCAGCCTACCGGGCTCCAGTCTACCGTGCGCCGGCCTACAGGGCGCCCGCAGTCTACAACTCCTATGGGTTGCGGCCAAACGATTGCCGGGACGACCGGCGCTGGGACTATTGGCGCGGAAGGCCCGCCGAAATCGTTGTTCGGCTTTGCGCCAATGCCTATGGCGAGGTCTACGTGGTCGAGGGATCGCAGCGCCTGCTGGGTTACCGCTACTAGCTTCTGATCGAGCCCGACCTCGATAGCGCCATCCGCCCTGTTGCGCGCATCTGCTGGCGCCGCACTTTCAGGCTTGCCCGTCGCATTTCCCGTCCGGCGGGAAAACCCGGACAATTCAATCGACCTGCTTTACGCAGCGCCAACCCTCAAGCCGCTATCACGAGCTGGACAGCTCGAAGCGCAACCGCTTCGGGTGTCCGGATCCATCGTGACCATGGGCGGACAAAGGCGGTCTTGCTGCTGCGCCGGTCTTTTCAAGTGAGGCCGGCAGCCCCACAATGAACCCTCGTCCTGTCGCGTCGCGCCCCGATCGCGCCGCGCGGACGCCACTTTGAAGGCTCAGCGTCGGACGATGACCCAGGAATATGACCGTCGATCCACCAGCCGCGCCCGCGCGCGGATCGAGGCGGCCCGCACGGCGGGGGCCTGGATGCCCTGGTTCGCGACGGCGCTCGCCATCATGTGCTGGGCCGGCATCGGCGCCGGGCTCTACACCAGTGTGGGGCTGCCCGTCCTGCTGGCTCAACCGCCGCTGATCCTCGCGGCGGGTGTCGCGGTTGCGCTCTTCCCCGGGCTGGCGCTGATCTGCGCTGGCGTCATGGCGCGGGAAAGCCGCCGCTCGAGCGAGGCCAACGCGCTGGTGCTGGCGTCGGCGCGGCTCCTGCTGGAGCCAGCCGATCTCGCCCGGTCCGAGATCACGTCGATTGCGGAGGCCGTGACCCGCGAAACCCAGAACGTCAACAAGGCCCTCTCCGAGACGCGCGCCAGGATGGACGCGCTCAAGCATGATATCGAGGCAAGCGTCACGGGCGCCCTCAAGGCCGCCGAGATCGTCCGCAAGGACAGCGAGGTCCTGGTCTCCAGGATGTCGGCCGAACGTCAGAGCCTCGGCCAGCTCTCCGATTCCCTCAAGGCGCAGGCTGAAAGCCTGTCGAAGGCGATCCCGCGTCAGGCGCAGATCATGTCCGAGGCGGCCCGCTCCGCCCAGGAGGAGGTGCGCAAGGCGGACGAGGCGCTCGACCATCGCCTGCGCGGCGTCGATGAAGCGGCCAGGCGCCTTGCCGAGCGCATCGACCAGCTTGACACCATGGGCGCCGAAAGCCGCAAGCGTGCGCAGACGCTTGCCGGCGCCTTGAGCCGGATGGACGAGCAGTTGATCCATTCCACCCGCATGGTCGACGCTGCGGTCCGCGCGGGCGAACTGGCGACCGCCGCCTCCAAGGGAACCGCTGACAGCCTGCGCGACGCCATGTCGGACGCGCTGAGCTCCGCCCTGAAGGCGAGCGAAACCATCGCCTCGCAGTCGGCCGCCGCCTCCGAGGACGCCCGGCTCGCGATGAACAGTCTCAAGGAAATGGGCCTGCAGGCCGAAGCCACGACAAAGAGCGCCACGCTCGCCGCCCGCGTTCAGGCCGACGAAACCGAACAGCGCATCAACCAGCTGTCGGAATTCCTCTTCCGGGCCGCCAACCGCGCCAGCAGCGAAGCCGAGAACGGGCTCGACAAGGCCCGGCTGAGGATCGAGCGCGCCTCGCTCCTCGTCAACCAGATGAAGGACGAGCCGGACGCTAACTCCTCCGTCGAGGATTTGCGGCCCGAGGTGATGCGCCCGTCCCTCCACAAGCCGACTGCGACCGCCGACTTCGAGACGGCCATGCGCGAAGCCGGCGCGCCCGAGGATGTGCTGGAGGCGCGGCGCGCCTCCCTCTCCCGCGGCGCGGCGCAGCTCTCTCCCGCAGCGCCCATAGCGTCGGCATCGGTCTTCGGCGCGGCGCCTCAGCCTGCCCTGCCTCCCCTCTTTCCGAATCCCCCGTCCCCGCCGGCGCCGCTCGCCCCCACGGATGCGCCTCGTCCCTCCGGCCTGTCCTGGCGCGATCTCCTGACGGGCATCGAGGAAGTCGCCCCGCCCCAGCGCGAGCAGAGCGTCAGCACCATGATCGAGCGGCTCGATCGCGCCGGCGTGCGTCTCACGCATGTGGTCCGCGCCTCGGACCTCCGGCGCATCGCCACCGCGTCGCACCAGGGCGAACGGCAGCGCCGCCGGGTGATCCGCGACGTCGCGCCCTCCGAAATTCAGCGCGTCGTGCGACTCCTCGATGCGGACCGTGAGCTGCAGGTCGCCGCCAAGACGTTTGTCGCTGTCGAGGAGCCTGACGCCCTGCGCGTGCTGGCGGGAGCTGACCGGGCGCGCGAGGATGCGGCGCCTCGCCTGTCGGCCTATCTGTTGCTGGACGCCGCGCTCGGCGCGATGCTGTAGGCTGGGACCGCCGCCTTCAATTCGGCGGTGCGACCGCAACCGGATCCGTTTTCGCCACCGCGACCGTCGCGACGAAAGCCGCCACCTGGTCGGCGACGCTCTGCGCCGCAAGAGCCAGCGCCGCCGCACGGGCGCGCGGCTCCGCGCCCGTGGGCGATCCCTCGGCCGAGAAGCGTTCCTGCCCGACGACGCGCCGCGTCTGCGAATCCACCACGCTGGCGTCGACGACAACCTTCACCGGTCCAACGCCCTTGCTGACGCTGAGGTCGACCACCCGCCATCGCAGGTCATAATCCGTGCGCGTCCCCTGCTGGGCCGACGTCACCTGGCCTTCGCCGCCTGCCTTGGACAGCGCGTCGATGACCGCCCCCTGCAACAGGCGCGGCGCCGCGTCGGACCAGCGCACGTCGGCGAGATAGACCAGCTCCTGCTGGTCCGCGACCGCGATATCGACGCCCGAATAGGCGCGCGAAGCGTCGGGAGGAAAGACCCCGACATCGGCTTCGAGCGCGTCCGCCGGCGCCTGGGCCCGGTCCGCCGGCAGCGCGATCAGCGCTTCGGGGATCATCGGCTCGGGCAACAGCGACAGGCATCCGCCCAGACCAAGCATCAGCGCGGCAGCGCCGGCGAGCAACGCGGATTTCAGCATGATGGCCGTCCTTGACATCTATTCCCTGCTGACCGGCTGGGGCTGCTGGTAGAGGAAGCGACTTGGGTCCTGCTCGATCTCTCCGGCAAGACCGCCCAGCCTCACCATCAGCGAGCGCAGGTCGGTCGCCGTCAGCGCCAGTTGTTCAAGCGCGCGTCCGGCGGTTGGGGTGAGATCGGAATTGATCTGGGTCAGCGTGCCGTTGATGCTGGCGATCGCCTCGCGGGCGTCCTGCAGGGCCGGCATGGCCGCGTCGAGCACGACCTGGGCGTCGGACGCGAGCAGTTTGAAATCGGTGTCGAACCTCTTGGCGGCGATATCGACGTCGAGGGACGCCTGCTCCATCGCGACGGCGGCCTCGTCCACGGACTTCATCGCCGCCGTCGCCGTGTCGATCAACCCGCCCTTTTCCGCGATCTTGGCGCTGGCGAGCTCGATATTGTTGAGAATGCCGGTGAGCGACTGGACATTCTCCTCCGACAGCGAATCGCTGACGGCGTTGATCGCCTCGCTTGAGACCGTCAGCAGGTTCTGTCCGCCCTGGAAGAGTTCGTCGAGCGCCGTGCGCTCCGTCTTGATGACCGCCGGCACGCCGGACTCCGGCCGCACCAGCATCGGTTGGTCGGGCGAGCCTGCGAGGATCTGGATAAAAGTCACCCCCGTGATGCCCATGAAGTTGAGCTGGGCGACGCTGTCCACGCGAACCGGAGTCTGGGCGTCGACATTGATGCGCGCGATGACACGGTTGGGATCGGCCCGGTCGAGCGACAACTGCGTCACCTCGCCGACCTTGATGCCGTTGAAGCGCACCTCCCCGCCCTCGCCGAGCCCGTTCACCGGACCTTCGAACACCACGTCATAGGTCTCGAAATCGCGGCTGAAAGGCGCCCGCGATATCCACACGGTGAACAGCATGAGCGCCGCCGCCGCCATGAGGACGAAGGCTCCGATCAGAACATAATTGGCCCGCGTTTCCATGACTGAACTAACCTGTCGCCGCTCGGCCCCTGGGGCCGGAAAAATACTCCTGGATCCACGGATCGGGATTCGCGCGAACCTCGTCCAGCGGACCGACTGCAAGCACCTTGCCGTGGTTCAGCACGGCGATCCGGTCGCAGGTCGCCACCAGCGTGTCGAGGTCGTGGGTGACCAGAAACACGGTTAACTGCAACGCCTTCGACAGCGACAGGATGAGTTCGTCGAAGCGGGCGGCGCTGATCGGATCGAGACCGGCCGTCGGCTCGTCGAGGAAAAGCAGGTCGGGATCGAGCGCGAGGGCGCGGGCCAGCGCCGCGCGCTTGCGCATGCCGCCGGAAAGCGCGGAGGGCTTTTTGTTGGCGCTGTCCGTATCGAGGCCCGCGAGGTTGATCTTCATGTCCGCCAGTTCGCGCATCAGGGCGCGCGGCAGGTTGAGGTGCTCGCGCATCGGCGCCATCACGTTCTCCCGCACCGAAAGCGTCGAGAACAGCGCGCCGTCCTGGAACATCACGCCCCATCGGCGCTCGATCTTGAGACGCTCCGCGCGGGTGAGTTCGGTGATGCGCTGGCCGAATACCTCGATGTCGGCGTGGGCGGGCTTGATGAGGCCGACGATCGACTGCAGCAGCACCGACTTGCCGGTCCCGGAGGGCCCGACCACGCCGATCACCTCGCCCGCAAAGACGTCGAGATCGAGATCCTCGTGAACCGTCTTGGAGCCGAAGCGATTGGTGAGTCCGCGGACGCGGATCGCCACTGCCCGGTCCGCCGGAGCGTCAGGCGTCTCGTTCACCTTGGAGGCGGCGTCGAAGCCCATCAGACGTCCATCAGGTAGTAGATGATCGCGAAAATCGCATCGAGCGCGATGACGAGGAATATCGACTGCACCACCGAGGACGTGGTGCGCCGCCCCAGCGAAAGAACATCGCCCTCGACCAGCAATCCCTGCCGGCAACCGACCAGGGCGATGACGATGGCGAAGATCGGGGCCTTGACGATGCCGGTCCAGAAATTCTGCGGCGGAACCACATCCTGGAAACGCGCGATGAACATCGCCGGCGAGATGTCCATCGCCAGCCATGCCGCCATCAGCCCGCCGGCGACGCCGGCGATCGATGCGGCGAACGCCAGAAACGGCGTCATCACGATGAGGGCGATAAGGCGCGGGGCGACCAGCGCCTCGATCGGATCGAGACCCATGACGCGCATCGCGTCGATTTCCTGCCGCATCTTCATCGCGCCGATCTGGGCGGTGAAGGCGCTGTCCGTGCGGCCGGCCAGCAGGATCGCGGTCAGGACCACGCCGAATTCGCGCAGCATCCCGATGCCGACCAGTTCGACCGTGAAGATCGAGGCGTTGAACATCGCCAGAAGGTTTGCGCCGATGAAGGCGATCACCAGACCGATGAAGAAGGACAAAAAGCAGACGATCGGCAGGGCGTCGAGCCCGGCCTCCTCCATCACGGCGACAACGGACGTCCAGCGGATCTTGCTGGGACGCACGACGAGGCGCGCCATCGTCGCCATCACCTCGCCGATGAAGGACAGCGTTCCCATCAGTTCGCGCCAGGCGTCGACGGCGCCGTGTCCGGCGCGGTCCAGCATCGCGATCGCCCCGGGATGATGGATGGGCTCGGCCGCCAGGGGCGGGCTGGCGTGCCGCACTTCGTTGACCAGACGCTCGACCGTTGGATGCTTGCCGACCACCTCCAGCGTCTCGGGCGCGCCGTCGCCGCGCAGCGCCCGGTCGATCACATAGGCGCCGGATGTGTCGAGCTTTTCGAGGCTTGAGGCGTCAAGGCGGGCGCCGGGTCCCATCACAAGCTTGCGGAGCTCGGCGTCCAGCGCGCCCACCGTCCAGATCGTCCAGTCGCCCGCAACCGCCAGGATCTTGCGCCCGTCGTCCGCCGTATTCACATCGAAGCGTGTGGCTGAAGAGGACATCTGCAACTTTTACAGGAGAAACGTATAGCAAATATCAAGCTTGATTGCCGCGCGACGTATTTCGCTCGTCAGTTGCAGGATATGGGCGCCTTTTTCTGTCGGACAACTTGGCTTCCGCGCCACACCTTTGCGAATTCATCAGTTTTGGTTAATCGGGACGGCGCGTAAAACACGCTTTGCACCTGATTATGCCTGCGCCGTCCTGTCGCATGACAGCATGCAGGCGGAGCCTGTCGGGGATCGTCTGGAATGGACTGGAGCACGATCTTTGGCCCGCTCGAACCGGGCACAGGCTCCAAACCCCGGTCTAGGGCGTCCTTCAGTCAAACTGAATCAGTTTAGTCGAAGAAAAATGCTCTATTTCAAAAGTGTAGAGCAAGCTGTCTGCCTCAAAGACGACGCAGGTTGCTCTATCCGGCGGCTGCGTCCGCCGTCACGCGCGCCAGACTTTCGGACGTGCGCGCCGCCGCCAGGTCGTCGGCTGTGAGGCGCGCGCGTCCAAGGGCCTTGTCGAGCGCCTCAAGTTCCGCACCCGCCTCCCATGCGGCCGCTGCGCGTGTGTTCAGCATCGCGATTGCGTCCGCGAACGAGTCCCGCGCCTGACGCGCGTGGATCAATGCGCGCTCGAATTGCGAGACGTCGATCTTGGTAGGCTTGGTCGATCCCATCAGTTTCTCGGCGATCGCGCCCAGCCGGGTCAGCCCTGCGGTCGTCTCGCCGACATCGACGCGCATCCGGGCTATCACGGCGGCAGGCGCCGCGCGGTCCGCGCCCACTTTCCGCGCATAGATGTCCGGTTCGCCGCCCTTGCCCGTCAGCAAGCCGGCCAGGCTTCCAAGATTTGTTTCGCCCGAGGCCAGACCTTTGGCCGCCGTCGCCTCGCAATACGCCTCGGAGGCGAGAAGCAGGTCGGATTGCGGCTGGCTGGGCGCGATCTCCACCGAGGCGGCGGGCTCGTACACAGCGACAGTGGCGCAGCCCCCGAGGCTCGCGCCGGCGGTCGAAATGAGCCCGAGGATCACGAACGCCATCTTCGGTTTGAACACCGACCTACCCTGAAGTCTTACAGCCGCCCTCCCACTCATAGGGCCCTTGCGATCAAAAAGCGAGCGGTGGCGATGAATTGGCTTTGACGTAAGTATTCCGACGTAAGATGAAGCAGGCATGAACGAAGAACGCGCGCGCCGCACACTGTATCCGCGGATCGAACCTAGGCGCGCCGGGCGGCTCAGCGTCAGTCTAGTGCATGAGCTTTACTGGGAAGAGAGCGGCCATCCCGACGGCATTCCGGTCATCGCCCTCCATGGCGGGCCTGGCGGAGGGTCGAGTCCTGAAATGAGACGGTTCTTCGACCCGAGGCGCTATCGCATCATCCTCTTCGACCAGCGCGGCTGCGGCCGCTCGACGCCGCACTCGGAGCTCCGCGACAACACCACCTGGGATCTTGTCCGCGACATCGAGGCGCTGCGGGTCCATCTCGGGGTCAAGAAGTGGCTGGTCTTCGGCGGTTCATGGGGCTCCACCCTCGCACTCGCCTACACCTCGCAGCACAAGCGCCATGTGCTGGGTCTGTTGCTGCGCGGCGTCTTTCTCCTCATGCAGTCCGAGATCAGCTGGTTCTACCAGCACGGCGCCAGCAGCATCTATCCCGACGCGTTCGAGCGTTACGTGGCGCCGATCCCGGAGGCCGAGCGCGGCGATCTGGTGAAAGCGTTCCACAAGCGCCTCATGGGCCGGAATGCCGCCGTGCGCGCCGAGGCCGCAGCCGCCTGGTCGCGCTGGGAGGGCGAGACCCTGTCCATCCAGGGCCCGAAACAGCGTCCTCCGCGTTTCGACGAGGCCGATTTTCTCGACGCCTTCGCACGGATCGAGTGTCATTACTTTCACAACAAGGGATTCTTCGAACACGATGGCTGGCTGCTGGACGCCGCCCGGAAATTTGGCGACCTTCCGGGCGTCATCGTTCACGGTCGCTTTGATGTGGTGACGCCGCTGTCCTCCGCCTGGGAACTCCATAAGGCCTGGCCCAGGGCGGTCCTCAAGATCGTGCCGGACGCAGGCCACTCCTCGCTGGAGCCCGGCATTGTCAGCGAACTCGTGAAATCCAGCGACATGCTGGCGGACAAGTTCGGATGAACGATCCCGGCGCCTCTGCTCCCGCACGGTGGCATTCGGTGACCAGTGCGCAGGGACGTGCCAAGGCTCCCTCATGAACGACCTCTACGATCTCGACGTCTACAGCTGGGCGATGAAGCAGGCCGACGCCCTGCGGCGGCGCTCGGCCAACGAAGTCGATTGGGACAATGTCGCCGAGGAGATCGAGGGGGTGGGCAAGTGCCAGGCAGCCGAATTGCACAGCCGCTATGTGGTCCTGCTCGCGCATCTCTTGAAGTGGATGCTGCAACCGGACCTTCGCGGCCGGTCATGGGAGGCGTCGATCCGCATCCAGCGTCTTGAACTGGCGCGGCATCTTGCCGAAAACCCCGGTCTGAAACCCAGACGCGACGAAACCTTCGGCGGCGCGTATCAGAGCGCCAGGCTGGTTGCGTCAGGAGAGATGGATATCGCGCTTGAAGCGCTTTCCGAGACCAATCCCTTCACCTTGGCGGAGACGATGGATGACGGTTTCTGGCCGGAACGCAAAGCGCCGCTTTAGCTCTACCGGTTCGCCCCCAGCAATCCTGTCAGCATCCCGGGCAGCTCCAGCCATCCCCGGTTCTGAGCCTTGTCGATTGCGCCCAGCGCCAGCACGACCCCGACAAACGCCGGTATGCCCCAGCGCACCAGCGGCGCCCACACGCGGAAGAAAACCGGACCCATCTCGGTCAGCATCATCTTTTGCGAGATGACCCAGCCGCAGAACACCGCCACCAGGAATCCGCCCAGCGGCATCATCAGCGAAGACGCAATGAAATCGACGAAAGCGAAATAGTCCCGCGAGAAGACATATCCGCCCCCCACCACGAAGACAGCGAACCCCACCCCCGTCGCCGCGCCCCAGCGCGTGACGCCGGTGCGCTCGTCGAGCCAGGAGACCGCCACCTCCATCAGCGAGATCGAGGAGGCCAGCGCCGCGAACAGGGCCAGCAGGAAGAACGCCCCGCCGACATAATTGCCGAACGGCATCGCCGCGAGCCCGATCGGCAGATTGACGAAAAACAGGCTGGGGCCGGATGAGGGATCGCTGCCCGCCGCGAAGACCAGAGAGAACACCGTCAGGGCGGCGATGAGCGCCACGGCCGTGTCCGCCCCCGCCACGATCGCGGCCGAGCGTGGAATGTCGGTGTCGCGCGGCAGATAGGCGCCATAGGTCATCATCACCGCCGCGCCGACGCCCGTCGCGAAGAAGGACTGCGCCAGCGCGTCCAGCATCATGGCGAACGAAAAATCCGCGAGACGCACCGTCGTCAGAAAGCCGACGGCTTTCCCGAACGCGCCGTTCGAGACCGCGAACGCCAGCAGCGTCAGCATCAGCACCACGAACGCCGGCATCAGGATGATCGACGCACGCTCGATTCCCCGCTTGACGCCCCGACCGACCACCAGCGCCGCCGACGTGATGAACAGGGCGAGGCAGCCAAGAATCAGCGGCGCATCGCCCGTCACCTCCTCGAAGCGCGCCGTCGAGGCCTCCACGGTCAGCGGCGAACCGTCACCCGCGAAGGCGCCGGAAAAGGCCAGCGGCGCATAGGCCATCAGCCAGGACGAGACCACGCAATAGAAGGTGAGAATAAAGAACGCCGCCAGCGATCCGACCCAGGCGACCACGCCCCACGATTCCGATTTTCCCGAGGCCCGCGCCAGCGCCTGCACGCTCTCGACCGCCGAATGCCCGGACGCGCGCCCGATGGCGTACTCCGCCGCCAGCAGCGGAAACGCCACCGCGACGATGCAGGCGAGATAGGCGATCACGAAGGCCCCGCCCCCGTTCTCGCCCGTCGTGTAGGTGAAGCGCCAGATATTGCCGAGGCCGACGGACGATCCGATCGCCGCCATGATGAAGCCGAAGCGCGACGACCAGGTCTCGCTCTTGCGGTCGATCCGGCCCGCGATCGTCATGCCGTCCCCTGTCCCCGCTGTTGCGGGATCAGATGATGCCGCGCAGAGCGATATTGTTGTCCCGATTGAGGTGAACGGACATCAGCAGACCGAATCCCACCATCACCGTGAGCATGACCGTGCCGCCATATGAGATGAGCGGCAATGGTATTCCAACGACCGGCAGGAGACCGATCACCATTCCGATGTTGATGAACACGTAGAGCGCGAGGGTCGAGACGAAGCCGGCCGCCGCAAGTCCGCCGAACGCGCTGCCCGACTTCGAGGCGATCGTCATCCCTTGGTAAAGCGCGACACCCCAGGCGATCAGGACCGCGACGGACCCGGCGAAGCCGAACTCCTCGGCGATGATCGTGAAGATGAAATCGGTGTGCTGTTCGGGAATGTAGTCGAGCTCCTTCTGGGCGCCCTCCATGAAGCCCTTGCCTGCGAGCCCGCCCGAGCCGACCGCGATCTGCGCCTGGTTCAGCTGATAACCCGCGCCCAGGAGATCGGCTTCGGGATTGAACAGCGTCAGGACACGCTGGCGTTGGTAGTCATGCAGCGCAAAGTAAAAAGCTAGCGGCGCCGCGATCGCCACCAGGACGAGGACGCCGGCCACGATGCGCAGGCTGATGCCGGCGAAGAAAATCACCGCGAGGCCGGTTCCCATGATCATCAGGGCGGTGCCCAGATCAGGTTGGCGCAGAACCAGCGCGACCGGGATCAAGACGATGGCGAGCGCCGGCAAATGGACCCAGTAGCGGGCATTGTTCTGCCCCTGGAACATCTGGTGGTAATAGCGCGCCAGCGCCAGCGGCACCGCCAGTTTCATGAACTCCGACGGCTGCAGCTGAACGGGCCCGAGCTGCAGCCAGCGCTCGGCGCCATTGACGACGACGCCGGCGAACTCGACGCCGAACAGCATCGCGACTCCCACGAAGTACGCAGGAAACGCGAGCCCCGCCCACAGCCTCAGCGGCGCAAGCGCGATCGTCACCGCCACCAGCATCATCACGCCAAAGCGCGCCGCGTGTTCGACGGCATACCTTGCATCCAGCACCGCCATTCCGGTCTGCATGTCGTGCGCGCTGGAGGCCGAGGAAAACAGGACCGCTGTTCCGAACACCGCAATCGCCACGATGGTCAGCAGGAGAAACCAGTGCATGCCGCCCAGCTTGCCGAGAATGCTCTCGCGGCGGATCATGTCGGCTCGGTCTCGTTGGGCAGGGTCGCGACTTCCGCCTTGGGCGTGAACGCCGGCCGCGCGCCCGGATCGGCCTTCAGCGTCGCCGCCAGGATGTCCCGCGCAAACGGCGCCGCGACGCTCGACCCGCTGCCGCCATGCTCGACGACCACGGCGCAGGCGTAGCGCGGATTGTCGGCCGGCGCGTAGGCGACGAACAGCGCATGGTCGCGCAGCCGCCAGGGCAGCTTGTCGTTCTTGATCGCCTCGCCCTTGGCGTTGCGCTCCGACATCGCGATCACGCGCACCTGCGCGCTCCCCGATTTCCCTGACATCCGGGCGTTCGTATAGGGTGGCGGCAGCAGGCCCTCGGCGTCCACCTCGCCATAGCGGATCGCCGTCCCTCCTGGCTCTGACGTGACCGCGAACATGCCCGCGCGCACAAGGTCCAGCGATCGGGGCTGGAACTCGCCCATGTCGGACGCCATCGAACCGGGCACGGCGACGCCGTGCGCGACCAGCCTCGGCGCCGGCGTGTCTGGCCCCCCGGCGATGCGCGCGCACATGACGGCCAGCTGGAACGGACTCGCCGTCACATAGCCCTGTCCGATGCCGGCGCTGATCGTGTCGCCGTCATACCATTTCTCCTTCATCACGGCGCGCTTCCAGGCGTCGTTGGGAACCGAGCCCGCCTTGCCGCCCGTCAGGCCGAGATCATAGCGGTGGCCGAGACCGAAGCGCTTGGCGACCTCTGCGATCTTCTCGATGCCGGTGCGCTGAGCCGCCGCATAGAAATAGCAGTCGCAGGATTTCTGCATGCCGGTGTGGAGGTTCACCCAGCCATGCCCCTCCGGCTTCCAGCAATGGTAGTAGCGATTGTAGAACCACGCCCGCCCGCTGCAATGAATGCGGTCTTCCGGCGACATCTTGCCGGATTCGAGCGCCGCCGCCGCCACGACGATCTTGAAGGTCGAGCCGGGCGGATAGGTTCCGTCATACGCCTTGTGATAAAGCGGATTGCGCTCGTCTTCGAGCAACGCGGTATAGGCCGTCTGGGAGATGCCGCTGACGAAGGCGTTGGGGTCGGGCGCCGGCGTCGACATCATCACCAGCACCTCGCCGGTCTTGACGTCGATCACGGTCGCGCTTCCGGCCTCGACGCCAAAGCGCTGGATCGCGTAGTTCTGCAGCTCCGCGTCGATGGTAAGAACAATGTCGGAGCCTGGCCGGCCGGAGACGTCCTCGCTCGCCAGCCGGTCGATCACCCGGCCGGCGGCGTTGACCAGCACGCGCGTCTTGCCCGGCTCTCCGGTGAGCGCGGTTTCCGCGAACGCCTCGACGCCCTGCTTGCCCACCCGCATCTGCGGATGCTTGTAGAGCCGGCGAATGATCCGCGCTCGCTTTTGTCCGTCGGCTGTGTCCGGCGTTTGGCCAATGGCCTTCAAATCCTCCTCAATCTTCCTCAGGACGTCCTTGTCGTTGGCCTTCTGGACATAGCCAACCGTGTGATAGAAGGCCGCGTAATAGGGATAGGATCTGAGTTCGCCGACTTCCGCCGTGACGCCGCCGAGTTCAGGCGCCATCACGTTGATGCGCGAGAAATCCTCCCAGGTGAGATCGTCCGCAACCATGATGTCTAGGAAACGCTCCTGGCTTTGCGCGTCCTGCAGGATCGAGCGCTGGCGCGCCTCCGACACGGGCAGAACCCGTGAGAGCTGCTTGACGACATCGGCCACGTTCAGGCTGGCGTTGCTGATTTCCTCGGGGTTCAGCGTCACGTAGAAATTGCGCTTGTTGCCGGCGAGAATGCGGCCTGCACGATCGTAAACCGTTCCGCGATGCGGCGGCGCCGGATCGAGCCGGATGCGGTTCTCGGTCGCCTTGGTCTCGAACTCCTCGGACCGGAAAAGCTGCAACTCGGCCAGCTTGACCGTCAGCGCGCCCCAGGCGACGGCGCCGCCGCCGAGAAAGATGTTCCGGCGCGACAGAAAACTGCTGCGATTTTTCCAGTCCCGGCTCAACGTCGCGCTCCTCTGATGCTGGCGGGAATCAGGATGAAACGGACCGCTGGATAAAGCGCGGCCGTCAGCAGAAAGTCATATAGGAGACCGTCGCGCGAAAATCCCGTCTGTCCCGCCACGCTGCCGGCCGCCGCCAGAGCGAGACCGGCCGCGACCATCCCGCCGAAGACCGCCACCAGTTCCGCAGCGATCATCGGCATCGGAGGCGAACGGTCCCAGGCCACCAACGCGACGCCATAAGCAGACAGGAGCGCCAGCGGCCACGCCCCGATCGGGGCCTCGGTCATGAAATCGATCAGCACGCCCAGCACGATCAGGCTCCCGGCCGCCCAGACGGAGAGCCCGAACGAGGCCCAGGCGACCGCCGCCCAGAGGCCCGCGACCGGCCACCAGAGGCCGCCAAGGCCAGGCTGGAGCCCGAACGCCGTGATGTACCAGGCAAGCGCAGTCTGCACCACGATCCACAGCCGCCAAGGAACGCTCATCGCTCGCCTCCCTGCCCGCCCGTCGCACGGCCAGGCGTGGGCGCGGCCGCCGGAGCAGGCGTCGCCCGGGGAGGTGAGGTCGTCGTCGGCGGCGGAGCGGACGAGACAAGCGAGCGGTCCGTGTTGGGAGAGGCCGCCTCGCCCAGGGTCGGGGCAAGTTCCGGCTTGGCGAAGTCCGGCGGCGGCGACAGCCGGATGAAATCGATCACGCCTTGCGTCAGCGCAAGATCGACGCGCCAGGCGCCCTCCACCAGCCGCGCGCGGCCGACCGGAATTCCCTGCGCGGTCTGGCCGTCATCGCCAGATGTGACCCACATCTCGCCGGCGACGATCTTCTCGGGCGTCTCGGGCTCCAGCAGTCGCGCGCCGAACGCCCGGTCGCCCACCAGCAGCGCCCGGTCCTGCGACACCGAGCCCATCACCGGGATGCGGCTGTCGAAATCCGTGACCAGCAGGATGCGGGAGGTGTATTCGCCGACGCGCTGCACGCGCCCCACCAGGCCCCTCTCGTTGATCGCGGCGAACCCCTCGCGCACGCCGTTGGCGGCGCCTGCATTGGCGATGAGGCTGGCCTCGAACGGACCGTCCGATTCGACCACCACCCGCGCCATGACCGCCTGGCCCTGCGTCTCGCCCACAAGGTCGAGCAGCCGCTCATAGCGCTCCATGCGGATCGCCATGGTTTCCGAAAGGTCTTTCCAGCGCATCAGGTCGCGAACCTCGGCTTCCAGCTCGGCGATCCGCGCGGCGCTTTCCTTGTCCCGGCCGAAGCCGATCGACCAGCCGGCGACGCCGCTTGAAAAGCGCGCCACACTGGCGGTCGCCCCGTCCATCGAGCGGCGGGGTATGTCGATGCCCTGGCGGACCGTGCTGGAGGTCTGGATGGCGAGCACCCCGATCATGGCGAGGCCGAGCCCGACGACGGCGGCGCGCGCGCCCACGCGCGGCTCCCCCGATCGTCTGCGACCATACCAGGCCATCGGTCAGCTCCCGCAGAAACACCCGAGGGGCGGGTCCGCCCGCAAGGGTTAGGTCAGACGTCCGGGGCGAGCACGCCCCGCATCTTGTCGAGGTTTTCGAGCACCTTGCCCGAGCCCAGCACGACACACTTCAGCGGATCTTCCGCGACCGTCACCGGCAGACCCGTACGCTCCCGGAGCACGACGTCAAGATTGCGCAGCAGCGCGCCGCCGCCTGTCAGCACAATGCCCTTGTCGACGATGTCGGCGGCCAGCTCCGGCGGCATCGCCTCGAGCGCCATCTTCACCGCCTCGACGATCTGCTGCACCGGTTCCGACAGCGACTTGGCCACCATGGCCTCGGTGATCTCCGTCTCCTTCGGCACGCCGTTCATGAGGTCCCGGCCGCGTATGTCCAGCGACATGCCCTTGCCGTTCTCCGGCGGCTTGGCGGTGCCGATCTCCTTCTTGATCCGCTCGGCCGACGCCTCCCCGATCAGCAAATTCTCTTCCCGCCGGAGATAGTTGACGATCGCCTCGTCCATTTTGTCGCCGCCCACCCGGACCGAACGCGAATACACGATGCCCCCCAGCGACAGCACAGCCACCTCGGTCGTGCCGCCGCCGATGTCGACGATCATCGAGCCCGACGGTTCGTCGATCGGCAGCCCCGCCCCGATCGCCGCGGCCATCGGCTCGTCGATGAGGTGGACAGTCCGGGCGCCGGCCATCTGGGCCGACTGGTGGATCGCCCGCCGCTCGACCGGCGTTGCGCCCGTCGGCACGCAGATGATGATCACTGGCGCAATGAACGAGCGCCGAACCTGAACCTTCTGGATGAAGCGCTTGATCATCTCCTCGGCGACTTCGAAGTCGGCGATGACCCCGTCCCGCATGGGACGGACGGCCTCCATGTAGATAGGGGTCTTGCCAAGCATCAGCTTGGCTTCCTTGCCCACCGCATGGACCACCTTGCGGCCGTTCTGGTTCACATAGGCGACCACGGACGGCTCATCGAGCATCACGCCATGGCCCTTGACGTAGACGAGCGTGTTCGCGGTCCCGAGATCGATCGCCATGTCGGTCGACATGAGACTGAAGAGTTTGCCAAACATCGGCGATCGGGCTCCACACGCAGCCGCTCGATTCGGCGCATCCGTCCGCTCCCCAGTTAAAGGGTGTGGAGTTTCACAATCATTAACGCAAGAGCTCGCTGGAAATAAGAAGCGGCAATATGAGACGGACTGTTCCTTCCTCCCCGGTTGTTGGAATGCGCTCCATTCAGCATCGCCAGAGGGCTAAAGCGTTCGATTAGACGAGACTTGACGTTCCATCTTCTATCTCCCGACGGAAACAGGCCAGGTTGAACGCCTTCTCGCCGATCGACATGGCATGGCAGTGGCTCTCGGCACGCCCTGTGCTGCGACAGGCCCAACAAACTCATAGGCTGTCGAATTTTGAGGGGCTGGCAGGCGTTGCGCCGCGCGCCGGCATTGCGTAGACCGCCACAAGAACCGGATCGCCCCCGTCCCTCATTCCCCCGTCCCTTAATCTCCCCCGGCTCTGAATCCTCCCGAATTCAAAGGCGATGCGCGCGTGATCTTTCGATGACCGACACCGCCGACGCGCCGCCGAGCGGCCGCTTCTCCGCCTTCCGCCACGGGCCGTTCGCGCTTTACTGGACCGCCCGCCTGCTGACGACGTTCGGCGCCCAGATCCTTTCCGTCGCCGTGCTCTGGCAGATGTACGACCTCACCCGCAACACCTTCTACCTCGGCTATGTCGGCCTGGTTCAGTTCGCCCCAGCCTTCGTCCTCGTTCTGGTGACGGGCGCCGCCGCTGACCGTTTCGGCCGGCGCCTCATCATGGGGCTGGCGACCGGACTTGCGGCCGTCTGCGCCGGGGGCATGTTCGCGCTCAGCGCCGCCGGCCTCAACTCTCCCTCGCTGATGCTGGGCGTCCTCACCGTCTTCGGCGTCGCCCGCGCTTTTCTCGGACCGGCCTCCGCCTCCCTGGTTGTAAGCCTCGTTCCGACGCGGGATTTCGCCAACGCCGTGACGTGGAACTCGTCGGCCTGGCAGATGGCGACCATTGTCGGCCCCGTCGCCGGCGGTCTTCTCTACGGTTTTGGCGAACCCGGCCTCCTTTACCGCGCCGACGACGGCGGCTGGCTTCAGACCAGCATGCAAGGGCGCGGGGCGGAGATCGCCTATGGCGCGGCGTTCCTGTTCATCCTGATCGGAGCCCTGCTGGTCTTCCTGATCCCCAGGCCGGCCCGCAAGCCGCCCTCGACGGAGCGCCCTTCCCTCCGGAACATGCTGGCCGGCTTCACCTTCATCTGGAAGGAGAAAGTCGTGCTGGGCGCGGTTTCGCTCGACCTCTTCGCCGTCCTCCTGGGCGGCGTCGTCGCGCTCCTTCCCGTCTATGCGCGAGACATACTCGATCTCGGGCCCTCGGGCCTTGGCCTCCTGCGCGCCGCTCCCGGCATCGGCGCCATAGCCATGGCGGCGGCGCTCGCCGCCTTTCCGATCCGCGACAATGCCGGGCGGGTCATGTTCATCTGCGTCGCCCTGTTCGGAGTGTTTACCGTGGTCTTCGGCCTCTCGACCGTCGCCTGGCTGTCGATCGCCGCGCTCGCTCTCCTCGGCGCCGTCGACATGGTGAGCGTCGTCATCCGCGAGACCCTGCTGCAGCTCTGGACGCCCGACGCGGTCAGGGGCCGCGTCAACGCCGTCAACTCGGTCTTCGTCGGCGCCTCGAACGAGCTGGGCGAGTTCCGGGCCGGAACCATGGCGGGCGTGATCGGCCCCGGCGCAATCGGAGCGGTCCCTGCCGCCGTCATAGGTGGCGTCGGCGCGATCGTCGTCGCCGGTCTCTGGGCCTGGATGTTCCCGGCGCTGCGCCGCGCCCGTCATCTCGAAGGCCGAAGCTGAAGGAGGGCTGCGCATGGCCTACTGGCTCCTGAAGACCGAACCCGATGTTTTCGGCTGGGACGATCAGGTGAAACGCGGCGCCCGGGGCGAGCCGTGGAGCGGCGTGCGCAACCACCAGGCCAAGCTCAACCTGATGGCGATGAAGAAAGGCGAGCATGCCTTCTTCTACCATTCCAACATCGGCAAGGAGATCGTCGGCGTCGTCGAGATCATTCGCGAAGCCTGGCCCGATCCGACCGCCGAAGAAGGCAAGCCCTGGGTCTGCGTCACCACGCGGGCGATCGCCCCCTTTCAGACGCCGGTGACACTCGAAGGCGCCCGGGCCGACCCTCGTCTGGCGGACATGGTGCTGGTCAACAATTCGCGGCTGTCGGTCCAGCCCGTCACCGCCGCCGAATGGAAACACATCTGCAAGCTGGGCGGCTGCGAGACGTAGCTTCAGCCGATCGGGTCGTTCTCCTCGCCCAGTATCTGCTCAAGCGTCCACCGATGCGAAGCGTCCAGCGGAAGCGCGCCGGGTTCGTCCGCCTGAAACGATGCAGATGCAAGACGAACAGCGTCCAAGTGCAGCTTTTCGAGCTTTTCTTCGAGCAATCGCCGCAACGAAGGCGACAGGGCGGCGGCAAGGTCCGTCCGCTGAGTCAAAATCTCGAGTAACCAGTGCCCCTGCGGCTCCTCGCGACCCGTCGCCTGAAGTTTCCAGAGATGGATCAGAATTTTCCGGACGCGAGACAAACATTCGCGCAGTTCGCTCTTCCCCAAATCCCCCACCTCCTCGGCCAGCCGCTCCCAGTCGAGACTGGCCGGCAGCAGACCTCCGGAGGCCGCAACGCGTATCGCGTCCGCCTGATCCTGCGTCCACAGGTAGAAGTCCCGATCATAAAGATCGTCGGCGAGAGGAGAGCGCTGATCGTCAGCCATCCCGGCAATCTGGCACAAACCGCAAGGGCCGGAATCGCGGGCCAAGCCGGCTGTCGGCGCCTCCCCCTAAGCCGCCACCATCGCCTTCGCCCGGCGCACGTCCAGCTTGTTCAGCGCATGCACATAGGCCCGCGCGCTCGCCACCAGCGTATCGGGGTCTGAGGCTTTCCCCGTCGCCACCAGCCCGGCGTCCGCCAGCCGCACCGACACCGTCGCCTGCGCGTCCGTGCCCTCGGTGACGGCGTTGACCTGGTAGAGCTCAAGCACGGCGGTATGGGGCGCCAGCATGCGTATGGCGTTGAAGACCGCGTCCACCGGGCCATTGCCGGTCGCCATCGCCGCCCGCGTCTCGCCGTCAATGGTGAGCTCGATCTCCGCTGTCTGCGGTCCGTCCGTCCCCGCCACCACTTTCAGCCGCGCCAGCGCGATCCGCTCCTGCACTCCCGCCAGCTGGTCGTCCACCAGCGCCGCGATGTCTTCGTCGAAGACGTGCTTCTTCTTGTCGGCGAGATCCTTGAAGCGCTTGAAGGCGTCGTTGAGCGCCCCCGCGTCCAGCACATAGCCGAGCGCCTCCAGCTTGTCTCGGAAAGCGTTGCGACCCGATAGCTTGCCCATGATCAGCGATGTCGACGGCACGCCGACATCCTCCGGCTGCATGATCTCATAGGTCTCGCGATGTTTCAGCATGCCGTCCTGATGGATGCCGCTCTCGTGCGCGAAGGCGTTCTTGCCGACGATCGCCTTGTTGTACTGAACCGGAAAACCCGTGATCGACGACACCATCTTGGAGACCCGCGACAGCTTCCTTGCATCCACCTGCGTCTCGTAGGGCATGGAATCGCCGCGCACGCGCAGCGCCATCACCACCTCTTCCAGCGCTGCGTTTCCGGCCCTCTCGCCCATGCCGTTGACGGCGCACTCGACCTGCCGCGCGCCACTGATCACTCCCGCCAGCGAGTTGGCGACGGCGAGCCCCAGATCATTGTGGCAGTGCGTCGACCAGATCACCTTGTCGGAATCCGGGATCGTCTCGATCAGTCGCCGGATCAGCGCGCCATACTCGGCAGGATGGGAATAGCCGACCGTGTCCGGCACGTTGATCGTGGACGCCCCGGAGCGGATCGCCACGTCGATCGCCCTGCAAAGAAAATCGAACTCGGTCCGCGTCGCGTCCTCCGCCGACCATTCGACATCGTCGGTGAATTTCCGCGAATGCGTCACCGACGCGCCGACCGCCTCAAGCACCGCGTTCTCACCCATGCGCAGCTTGTGCTTCATGTGGACGGGACTTGTCGAAATGAAGGTGTGGATGCGCGGCCGCTTCGCCGTACGCACCGCCTCCCCTGCCCGGTCGATATCGGTGAGCGTCGAGCGCGCCAGGGAACACACCACCATGTCGCGCGCATTGGCGGCGATCTCGCTGACGCAACGATAATCGCCCTCCGACGACGCCGCGAACCCGGCCTCGCAGATGTCGACCTTCATTTCCTCCAGCAGTTCGGCCAGCTCCAGCTTCTCGCGAAGCGTCATCGAGGCGCCGGGCGATTGCTCGCCGTCACGCATGGTCGTGTCAAAAATCAGAACCCGGGACTTGCCCGTCGTGGCGTTGCTGCCCGTCGTGGCGTTGCTTGAGGGGGTTGTCATGAATTCGCGTCCTGGCGAGGTTTCGTCGGAGGGATGTCTTGGCCTCTTGACCCCCTGGACGCGCGACCCGCTGATTACGCGGTCGTCACGAGACGCGCCCGGGGGCTTCTAAGAAGCTCCCGCCCGGCAAGCCGCGTCCCTGGACGCAGGATCAGATCCCGATTGCGCATCGCCTGTGTATCGTTCGGCGCGGGCGTCGCGTCAAGCCGACCGGCGCCTGGCGGGCGCGCGCTCTTGTCCGCCAGCCGGACACAGCTTGCTCTAATCCTCGCGCGCGACGTCGGACGCTTTCTCGCCGCGCACCGCCTTGCGCGCCGCCAGCGCCACCGTCACCCAGACGCCCAGCACGGTAAACGCGATCCCCGCCGCCAGCACCGGCGCCCCGCCCACCGCCGACAGCGCCGACTGGCCCAGCAGCGCGACGATCGCGGTCTTGGGGATGACCCCGACCGTCAGCCCCGCGATATACCGCCAGAAGCTGGCATGGCTCACCCCGAACGCCATGTTGACCACGATGAACGGCGCCGTCGGCACGTTCCGCACGATGACGCTGGCCAGAAAATCATTGCGTCCGATGAAGCGCGACATCCGGTTGACCGTGTCGCCGCCATAGCGACGCACGAAGTCGGCGCCGGCCCAGCGGCCGGTGTAGAAGGTCAGGACGCCCGAGACGATGGTGCCGATCCAGGAATAGAAGAAGCCGTTCCAAGGGCCGAACGCCACCACGCAGGCGCCGATCAGCACGAATTGCGGGGCGGCGATGTAGGCGGTGGCGCAGAACAGCGCGATCGTCGCGGGCAATCCCCAGGGGCCGTTGCGCAGGTCCGCCAGCAGCGCCTCGATGTCGTCGGAGACGCCGAACACGCCGGTCTTGCCGAGCACGATCATCGTCCCCACCACGGCCATCAGGGCGACGGACACGACGACGGTGCGCCAGGCGCGCGCGTCCATATTGTTGAGAAAAGCCAGCAGCTTGTTCATGGCGCGCCGGAAAACGGATGGGACGATGTGGATTGGACGGGGACGGAAGGAGGCCGGCCCGTGTGCGCCCCGGGACCCTGCCCGTCAAGAAGTCCGGAGACCCCTCTCCCTGAAAAGGCAGGGCTATCACGTATGGGCGCACAGTATTCAGCAAAGTCATTCTCGGGCAAGCGAAGCGCGACCCGGGAATCTTCCTTGCGTGAAGTCATTCCCGGGCAAGCAAAGCGCGACCCGGGAACCTTTTCTCGCCTGTCACAACTGGGCCTGCCAACAACCGGATTTTTCGCGACGAGGGAAGCTTCTCGGGTCACGCCCGAGAACGATCCCACTGCCTTCACCCTAACGATACTCTTCCCCTGAAAGGGGAAAGGCTGGGCCAGAGACCCCTCCCCCTGAAACGCCAGAGACCCCTCCCCTGAGACGAATATGTGGCAGGCAGTCGTATTCTGTGCAAACACGCAGGAGGCAGGGTTGCCCGCAATAGCCGAGTGGGGTCGAGCTTGAATTTCAAGAGCGCCTCGAAGCTCTTTTCCAGGCGGCACGTCGCTCAGAAAGTGCGGGAATTGTCGTTCCGCGCCTTTAGGCGGCTGGTGCCAAATTTGCGCTCCCTGGTTTTCGAGGATCAAGCGGGAAACACGGTCGTCGCGAACGCGCGCGACAACTTCATAACGTTCGAGTGCGTGAAGTACGGCGGATACAAGACCTCCCCGATTCACCAGGCGATCCTGTTCTACCAGAAGCTCGGCTTCCCCTCCGGGCGCACGTTTTTGGATGTCGGGGCGAATATCGGCACCGAAACCGTGTCCGCGATCAGGAGCGGGGTCTTTGACCGGGCCATCGCGATCGAGCCCGACGCGGCCAACCTGACAATCTCAGAATGACGGTGGCCGCCAACGGCCTGACCGGCGCCGTGACGATTGTGCCATGCGCCGTGTCCAACCAGTCCGGCCGTCTCAGGATGAAAACCTCACGGAACAATGCCGGCGACCATCAGCTCCTGAATGGGAATGAGCTTTCAGGCGACGAAACGTTCGAGGTGGATGTCGTGACGCTTGATCAGGTCATCGCAGACGCAAACTGCGCCGGTTCCGATATTGGTCTCATCTTCATGGACATCCAGGGGCACGAGCCTGAGGCGCTGGAGGGCGCCCCGAAGCTGCTGGAAACCGCGGCCCCCATCGTCATGGAATTTACGCCCAGGGCCATGGCGAAGGACGGCAAGCTTGAGAGGTTGCTTCGTGTGCTCGCCGATCGCTACGACACGTTCGCAACGCTGGGCATTGAAGGTGTTTCGGCGCCAGCTGCGCTGGGCGATCTGCGGACGCTGCGGATCGGCGACCAGGAACATCTGGATCTGTTCGTCTTTTGCCGACCGCAATAAGCAGCAGACTCCTCCTCCTGAAAGGCGGAAGACCCCGGAGAGGGTCAGCCTTCACCCCATCGCATCCTGGCCCGTCGCCTCGACCGACAGCGCCCACAGCCTGCGCGCCGCCTCCGGATCAACGGCATGCGGATCGACGCCCGAAAACCGTGACGTCCCGGCCGGCGTCAGCACCGCCACGTCGCAATCCTCGCAATAGACCCCGCCCCGCTCCTCCAGCATGGGCGAGGTCGCGCACCACACCGATGTCGCGGCGCCCTGCGCGGTCGTCTTGAAGCGCTCGCTCACCTTGCCGTCCGCATCCATCCACCCGGCGGCGATCATCTCCTCGCGCGGCAGATAGCGCTGCAGCGGCGTCAGGATCCCGCCCGGATGCACCGCGAGCGCCCTCACCCCATGCGCCAGCCCACGCCGGTCCAGCTCGACCGCGAACAGCGCATTGGCGGACTTGGCCTGGCCATAGGCCTTCCACTTGTCATAGGGCCGCACCTCGAAATGCACGTCCTCGAACACGACCGGGGACAATTTGTGCCCCACAGAAGACAGGCTCACCACCCGCGCTCCATAAGCCGCCTTGAGCGCCGGCGCGAGGCCCGCAACCAGCGCGAAATGCCCCAGATGATTGGTCGCGAACTGCGATTCCCACCCCGGACCAATCCGCGTTTCGGGATTCGCCATGATGGCGGCGTTGTTGACAAGAATGTGCAGCGGCCTTCCCGTAGCCACATAGCCCGCCGCGAACGTCTCGACCGAATGGAGGTCCGCGAGGTCCATCTCCTCCACCTCGACCCGGTCGAGACCCGCCAGCGCCTCGCGCGCCGCATCCGGACGCCGCGCCGGCACGGTCACATGGGCGCCCGCGCCCGCCAGCGCCTTCACCGTCTCGAAACCGAGGCCCGAATATCCGCCCGTGACCACGACATTGCGGTCCGCGAGCCTGGCGCCGTCCAGCGCCTCGACCGCCGTCGTCCGCATCCCGAGGCCCGATCCCAGGGGCGTCTGTTCGGTTGGGGTCATGTGTTCTTCCTTGTGAGCGTTTACTCACATTGTCAGATCGGGGTGGCCGCGTCGAGCCCCGGCGTCTCGCATGAGGACTGATGGCGCGACTGTCCTTGACCTTCAAGAACCCGCCTCGACACACGCGCGTCACATCGCCATGCTCCCGTGCATCATGCACACACACACCCGTCTCCTTTTCCCTGCCCTCGTTATCGGCTCCGGCCTTCTTGCCGCCTGCGCGACCAGCGCATCGGCGCCCTGGCCCGCCCCGACGCTGGGCGGCGCCCGACCTCTTGTCATTGCCCACCGGGGCGCCTCGGGCCTCCGCCCCGAGCACACGCTGGAAGCCTATCGCGTCGCCATCGAACAGGGCGCAGACTGCATCGAGCCCGACCTCGTGATGTCGAAGGACGGCGTGCTCGTCGCACGTCACGACACCTACCTCTCCACCACCACGGATATCGCCAGCCGCCCCGAATTCGCCAGCCGCAAGCGCCCCTCTCCCGATCCCGAATTCACCGCGCGCGAGGACTGGTGGGTCGCCGATTTCACGCTCGCCGAACTGAAGACCCTCCGCGCCATCCAGTCCTTCCGGGGCCGCTCGAAGGAGTTCGACGGCCGCTTCGACATCCCCAGCTTCGACGAGGTGCTGATGCTTGCCGCCGCTTCCCGGACGGCGTCGGGCAAGCCGGTCTGTGTCTACCCTGAAGCCAAGTCGCCCGCCTATCACGCGGCGCTGAATCTCGACCTCGCCCAGCCGATCCTCGACGCCCTGAAGAAGCGCGGCTTCGACCGGCCCGGCTCGCCCGTCTTCATCCAGTCCTTCGAGCCCCCCTTTGTCCAGCGCATCAACGGCATGACGCAGCTTCCCGTGGTCATGCTGGTGGGCGACAAGGCGGCCCTCGACGCGGCCATGGCGGTTCCCGGCGCGCCCTACTGGGATGGCCTTGGCGCCACACACCAGACCCTGGTCGGCGCGAACGGCGCCTCGACCGGGGTCATCGAGGCGTCCCACGCGCGGAACATCGCCGTCCATGCCTGGACCTATCGCGACGACGTGCCGAACGCCGGCGCGCCGGCGATGAAACAGGCGCTGGCGCTTGGCCTCGACGGTCTCTTCACCGACTTCCCCGAGACCGGCGCCAGGGTCGTCGGCGAGATGGCCGGCGATCCGGAAAACTAGCAAGGCGCCGTCCTCCAACGCCGAAGGCGGGGGAGGTGGATCGCGACGTCTCCGTCGCGAGACGGAGGGGGCGGGCGGCGGCCGCATTCTCGTGAGTTGAGGCGGCTGACAAAGCCTCCCGCCCCGGCAGGCAGGGCGACCGCATATGGACGCAAAGCATTGAGTGAAGTCATTCTCGGGCAAGCGAAGCGCGACCCGGGAATCCTCCTTTGCTCGCCAAAATCGGATTTTTCGTGACCAGAAAAGGTTCTCGGGTCGAGTCCGGGAATGACCCCACCGCTTTTTGCGATGGCCCTGCAGCAAGGGACAGCCTGGGAATCAACTCCCATCGCTTGCCCCTCGGCATTGCCCGGCACGCGCCCAACGCCTAGAGCAACCTCTCGTCCGCTGGGACGCAGACAAGTTGCTCTACACTTTTGAGATAGAGCATCTTTCTTCGATCAAACTGATTCAGTTTGATCGAAGGATGCTCTAGGTTCGACCTGTTCAGCGGGGGAAAACGCATGGCCGGGGACAAATGGCTTTCGAAACAGAACGTCATCACCATGGCCTCGATGGTCGTGGGCGTGATCCTTGCGATCGGCACTGTCGCCATCGCCAACCCGGCCGGTCAGCGCATGCTGTGCGGCGCCAGCGGCTTTTTCTGCGAGGATGTCCAACCGCTTGAGCTTGTCGCAACCGGCGAAGCGATGGACTTCGACGCCTGGTGCCGCGAGGTCGTCGCCGGCCTTGAAGCCCTGCCAGAGCTCGAACGCCCACCCGGCGTGGGCGCCGTGCCGTCGGCTGCCGACTGCGCGACGACGCTGGACAGCCCGGAGGCCGAGCGCTTCACCCGCCCGCTGGACACCCTCGACGCCGGAGCACGCGACTATCTCACCGCCAATCTCAGCTTCCAGCACGGCGCCGTGCGTGAACCTCTCGCCTTCACGATCCGCACGCTCTGCGGTTACACGGCCCCCGGCGCCCGAAGCTGGACGGCCCTTCCCTGCACCCTCACGGCCGACCTCGCCGCCGGAAACAGCCTCGACTATTATCGTGACGCCGGCCCGCTGCCTTCAGGTACGGTCGAGGCCGCGCTCACTCCCAACCAGCTCTATTTCTCCCAGACATGGCGGCTTGAAATAAATAGCCTCCCAACGGCCGCCGAACTCCCCCGCGGCGCGTACCAGGTCAATCTGCGCATCGCCAACGACGCGGAATCCCTCAAGGAATCCAGCGCCCGCTTTGAGTTCACGGTGGAATAGGCATGGTTGTCCCCCGCCGCCGAAAGCGGGGGAGGCGGTTCGCGACGTCTCCGTCGCGAGACGGAGGGGGCGGGCGGCGGTCGCATTCTCGTGAGTTGAGGCGGCTGACAAAGCCTCCCCCCCCCGTAAGCATGGCCCTCGCATTTGTGCGCCAAGCATTCAGTGAGGTCATTCTCGGGCAAGCGAAGCGCGACCCGGGAATCTTCCTCGCATGCCACAACTGGACTTTTTCGAGCCGAAAAAAGATTCTCGGGTCAAGCCCGAAAATGACTCCACTGCGATATGCAACTCCCCTGCTCTTGGGGGAGGCGGCTGCACGCGGAGCTTCTCTCCCGCCAAACTCCGCCATACATTGACCGCGCACCATCTCAGGGACGACGTGGCGGATGTCTCCGTTTCCTTCAGGCGCGAGGACAAGCCGCCTCGACTGATGCAAGCCGGACGACGTAGGCGAAGCGCATGACCGAACGCCTCTCGACTGCCTGCTGCATCGCCGGCGGCGGCCCCGCCGGGATGATGCTCGGCCTTCTGCTCGCCCGCGCCGGCATCGAGGTGATCGTGCTCGAAAAGCATCGCGACTTCCTGCGCGATTTCCGCGGCGACACCGTCCACCCGTCGACCCTCACCCTCTTCCACGAACTTGGCCTCCTCGACAAATTTCTCGCCTTGCCTCACGAGAAGGTCCGTCGCCTGACCGGCTTTGTCGGCGAGGATGAAATCGCGCTGGCCGATTTTTCTCGCCTGCATGTTCCGGCGCCCTTCATCGCGCTCGTTCCGCAATGGGATCTCCTCAGCTTTCTCGCCGAACAAGCCGGGCGCTATCCTGGTTTTCGCCTCATCATGCGCGCCGAAGCGACCGGCCTCCTGCGTGAGAACGACCGCATTGCCGGTCTCACGGCGACGACGCCTGGCGGCCCGCTCGATGTTCGCGCCCGGCTGACCGTGGCGTGCGATGGCCGCTCATCCGTCCTGCGCGGCAAAGCCGGCCTTGAGGTCGAGAACCTCGGCGCCCCTCTGGATGTTTTCTGGTTCAGCCTGCCCCGCCTGCCGACAGACGCAGGCGACATCACCGGTCGCTTTTTCCCGGGCGCGATCTTCGTGCAGATCAGCCGCGGCGAATATTGGCAATGCGCCTTCGCCATCGAGAAGGGCGCCGCTGGTGCGGTACGCGCCGAGGGCCTGCCGGGCTTCCGCGCCCGCGTCGCCCTTGCTGCGCCGTTTCTGTCCGATCGCGTCGATACCCTCGCCGACTGGGAGCAAGTGAAACTCCTCACCGTGCGCGTCGACCGGCTCCGGCGCTGGCGCCGCGACGGCTTCCTCTGCATCGGCGACGCCGCCCACGCCATGTCGCCGGTGGGCGGCATCGGCATCAACCTCGCGGTTCAGGACGCGGTCGCCGCCGCCAATCTTCTCTGGAAGCCGCTGGTGGAGGGAAGGCTCGCCGAGGCCGATCTCGCCCGCGTCGAGGCGCGCCGCCTCTGGCCGACGCGGGTCACGCAATTCGTGCAGGTCCAGGCCCAGAACCGCATCATCGCGCCAACCCTCCGGGCCGGAGCGACCGGCGCCGGCCGCCCCTTCACCGCGCCCTGGATCGTCCGAAACCTCCAGCGCATTCCCTTCCTGCGCGACGCGCCCGCGGGATTCGTCGGCCTCGGCGTCCGGCCCGAACACATCCACTCGCCCGAACGCGTCTGACGCCGTCCCTTCTCAACCGGTCAGTGCCCTCCCGCCATCGCGGCGAGCATCAGCAGCGCCACGATGTTGGTGATCTTGATCATCGGGTTCACCGCCGGCCCCGCCGTGTCCTTGTAGGGGTCGCCGACCGTGTCGCCGGTCACGGCCGCCTTGTGGGCTTCCGAGCCCTTCTTGTGGACGACGCCGTCCTTGTCGCGGAACCCGTCCTCGAACGACTTCTTGGCGTTGTCCCACGCGCCGCCGCCGGCGGTCATGGAGATCGCGACAAACAGCCCCGTCACGATGACGCCCAGCAGCATCGCGCCCACCGATGACAGCGCCTGGCTCTTGGCGATATCTGTAAAACCGCCAATGCCCCAGATCGCGAAGAACAGCACGATCGGCGACAGCACCGGCAGAAGCGACGGCACGATCATCTCCTTGATCGCGGCCTTGGTCAGCATGTCCACGGCGCGGGCGTAGTCGGGCTTCACCGCATAGGTCATGATGCCGGGGTTCTCGCGGAACTGCCTGCGCACCTCCTCGACCACCGCCTGCGCCGCGCGCCCGACCGCCATCATCGACATGCCCCCGAACAGGAAGGGCAGCAGGCCGCCGAACAGCAGGCCGACGACCACATAGGGGTTCGACAGCGAGAAGTCGGCGACCACGCCATAGAGGAAATCTCCGGGCGCCGCGCTGCCGGAGAAGAATTCGAGGTCCGCCGTGAACGCCGCGAACAGCACCAGCGCGCCAAGGCCCGCCGAGCCGATCGCATAGCCCTTGGTGACCGCCTTGGTGGTGTTGCCGACCGCGTCCAGCGTGTCGGTCGTCTCGCGCACCTTGTCGTCCAGCGACGACATTTCGGCGATGCCGCCGGCATTGTCCGTCACCGGCCCGAAGGCGTCGAGCGCGACCACCATGCCCGCCAGCGCCAGCATGGTCGTCACCGCGATGGCGACGCCGATCAGGCCCGCCATCGTGTAGGTGAAGATGATGCCGCCGATGATGATGAGGGCCGGGATCGCCGTCGCCTCGAGCGACACGGCGAGCCCCTGGATCACGTTGGTGCCATGGCCCGACACCGACGCCTGCGCGATCGAGCGCACGGGCCGGTAGCCCACGCCGGTATAGTATTCGGTGATCCAGACGATCAGCCCGGTGACGATCAGCCCCGCGACGCCGCAGTAGAACAGGTTCTCGCCGGTGATCACCGTCCCGTCGATCGTCTGGAAGCTGGCGCTCCAGCCGCCGAAATCCTGGAAGGTGAGTTCGATCGCGCCGGCAAGCGCGGGAACCGACAGGACGGCCGACGCGATGAAGCCCTTGTAGAGCGCGCCCATCACATTGCGCGAGCCCTTGCCCAGCCGCACGAAGAACGTGCCGAGAATCGAGGTGACGATGCACACGCCGGCGATGATCAGCGGCAGCATCATCATCGGCGCGACGGCGTTGGTGCCGGCAAAATAGATCGAGGACAGCACCATGGTCGCGACGATGGTGACGGCGTAGGTCTCGAAGAGGTCGGCGGCCATGCCGGCGCAGTCGCCGACATTGTCGCCGACATTGTCCGCGATCGTGGCCGGGTTGCGCGGATCGTCTTCCGGAATGCCGGCTTCCACCTTGCCTACCATGTCGCCGCCCACGTCGGCGCCCTTGGTGAAGATGCCGCCGCCGAGGCGCGCGAAGATCGAGATCAGCGATGCGCCAAAGCCGAGCGCGACCAGTGCATCGACCACCGTGCGGTCGCTCGGGTCGAGGCCCAGACCGACGGTCAGCACGACATAGTATCCGGCAAGGCCCAGAAGGGCGAGACCGACGACGTACATGCCCGTCACCGCACCCGACAGGAAGGCCACGTTCAGCCCCTCTGCGAGACCCTTGGAGGACGCCTCGGTGGTCCGCACATTGGCCTGGACCGACACTTTCATGCCGATGAACCCGGCGGCGCCCGAGAGCACCGCGCCCAGCACGAAGCCCACCGGCGCCTGCCAGTTCTGGAAGAAGGCCGCGATCACGATCGTCACCGCCACGCCGACGATGGCGATGGTCTGGTATTGCCGCTTCAGATATGCGTCGGCCCCTTCACGGATAGCGGCCGCGATTTCCTGCATCTTGGCGTTGCCCGACGGCATTTTCATGACGCGCTGGGTGGTGATGATGCCGTAGGCCACGGCGATAATGCCCGCCACGATAGGCAGCCACAGCGTCAGGCTCATGAAAGTCCCTCTCAGCGCAGGATGATGGGCGCTGGGTCGTGCGAGTCTCGGTGGAATCGCATCCGCCCCGGCCCTTGAGTCGGCGGGACCATGCCAATATTGGGCTTGAGGCGCAATATCCTGATTTGTCCGTATTTTAGCGTCAAGTAATCCCATGTTGACTCAGCGTTCGAAGGCGCGGGGAGCCCTGAATCACTTCGGCGGACGGTCGGGCGAGGGCCCGCAACCGGGGGCTTCCGACTCGCCGACGCGGTCCGTGAAGGTTTTCTCAAAATGCCTTCCGAACCTCTGCCGGATGCTTGTGGCCGGAATCGAATTGCGGTAGCGTCCCCGCCACCGGCCAGTAACCGTATCGGGGAATCGACATGAAACGCACCTTCACGCTCGCCCTTCTCGCCGCAGCGTCAAGCGCGGGCGTCGCGCACGGCCAGTCGGCCATAGCGATCGGCGGCGGCATCGGCACCACGGGAGGCGTCGCGGAAATACAGGCCCAGATCCAGCCCTGGCTGCAGCTTCGCGGGGGGTACAACTATTTCGAGTACGAGGCCGACGACACCTATGACGACATCGCCTACACGGGAGATCTCGACCTCACCACGCTGGGCGCCTTCGTCGATCTGCATCCCTTTTCCAACAGCTTCGTCATCTCGGCCGGCGCCTATTTCGGCGACAAGGGCCTCAACCTCGCCGCCACTCCCGGGCAGAGCTACGAGATCGACGGCCAGATCTACACCCCGGCGCAGGTCGGCGTCCTCGCCCTCTCTGCCGCTCTCGAAGAGACGGCGCCCTTCCTCGGCCTTGGCTGGGACACGACTTTCCAGGGCGACGGGCCGTTCGGCTTCAAATTCCTCGCCGGCGCAATGTTCACCGGCTCGCCCGCAATCGACCTCACCTCGACCGGCGGCACGCAGTCCGGCAACGCCGCTTTCCAGCAGGCCCTCGCCAACGAGGAGGTCGCGCTACAGGACGAAGTCAATGATTACGAGGTCTATCCGGTCGTCCAGGCGGGCGTGACCTTCCGCTTCTAGGCACCAGGCGGGCGTCGCTCCGCTCTACCGGTTCGCAGTTCTACCGGGTCTCCGCCGCCAGCTTGGCCGTCTCCTCGGCGATCTCCGCCGCCGAGCATTCGCCGACATAGGCCGCGTCCGCCTGCATCGAAAAGCCGGCGGGAATGCCCATGACCTTGGCGCTGCCCTTTGCTCGGATCGCCATCGAGGTGTCGGTGTGGGTCAGCGACGCTTTCGCCTTGCCCGGATATTTTCCCTCGCAGACGAGCAGGAAATCATATCCGCCCGCAGCAGGCGTGACGCCTTCCACCGTGCAGCCCTCGTCAAGGTCGCGTGCGAGCTTGGAGAGCGTGATCTGGGCCTTTTCGGGGATCAGGCATTCCAGATTGTTTTCATTGATCGGCAGGCCGATCACTCTGGTCTCCTGCTTCCAGCTCCATTTGCCGGGCTTCACGGACACCGATGCGTCCTTCATTGTGTCGGCATAGGCCGCCGACATGACCATCGCCGCCATGGCTGCAAACAGGACGGGGGCTGCAAACAGGACTGGCTTCATCTTGTCTCTCCTCGCGAAGGCTCCCCCCTTCCCGCGCTCGAATGCACAATGCGCGGACCGCATGAATGGCTCCCGAACAAGGCAGGATGGCGGCGGTTCATCAGGCGCTAGTTCTTCGCCCGGTCCACCAGCTGGTTCGACTTCGACCACTGCATCATGCCGCGCAGCTTCTCGCCGACTTCCTCGATGTCGTGGGCGTTCATCTTCGCGCGCATGGCATGGAAGCTCGGCGCCCCGGCCTGGTTCTCCAGCACCCAGTCGCGCGCGAAGCGCCCGGTCTGGATATCGTCCAGCACCTTCTTCATCGCCAGCTTGGTGTCCGCCGTCACGATCTTCGGACCGGAGACGTATTCGCCATACTCGGCGGTGTTGGAGATCGAATAGTTCATGTTGGCGATGCCGCCCTCATAGATGAGATCGACGATCAGCTTCACCTCGTGGAGGCATTCGAAATACGCCATTTCCGGCGCGTATCCTGCCTCGACCAGCGTCTCATAGCCGGCCTTGATCAGCTCGACGACGCCGCCGCACAGCACGGCCTGCTCGCCGAAGAGGTCGGTCTCGGTCTCTTCCCGAAACGTTGTCTCGATCACGCCCGCGCGCGTGTTCCCGATGCCCCTGGAATAGGACAGCGCCACGGCCTGCGCGGTCCCCGTCGCGTCCTGGTGGATCGCGATCAGCCCAGGCAGGCCGCGGCCCTGCGTGTACTGGTTTCTCAGCGTGTGGCCCGGGCCCTTGGGCGCCGACAGCGACACGTCGACGTCCTTCCTCGGACGGATCAGGTTGTAGTGGATGTTGAAGCCATGGCCGAACATCATGTGCTGGCCGGCGCGCATGTGCGGCTCGATCTCGTTGGCGAACATCACCGCCTGCTTCTCGTCGGGCACGAGGATCATCATCACGTCGGCCCACTTCGCGGCCTCCGTGGGAGAGATCACTTTCAAACCCTCCTGCGTCGCCTTTGGCTTGGAGCCGGAATTGGGCTGCAGCGCCACCGCCAGCTCCTTGACGCCGCTTTCGCGGAGATTCAGGGCGTGCGCATGCCCCTGGCTGCCATACCCCACCACCGCCACCTTGCGGGACTGGATCAGCGCCAGATCGGCGTCGTTGTCGTAGAAGACTTTCATAACCGGTACTCGCTCTCCATACCCCTACTCCTGCTTTAGAGCAGGTTCTCATGCTATAAAGCAGGCTCGGAACGCAAGCGCCATGGCACAGCCGCTTGGAGGGTGCCACACTGAGAATTGGGTGACGCGGCTACACGGGGGAGTACTATGAGTTTGAATCGCAAAATCCGAACCGGACTGTTCGTGGATTTCGACAATATTTTTCTTCGGCGAGACCATGATGATGTTGCAAGGCTGGGAAAGCTATTCGTCGATAACGTCTCGAACTGGCTACTGTGGTTGGAGGACGGCGCCCTCACGCCGGGTCAAGGCCGGGGCCGGGATATTGTCATCCGAAATGTGTATTGGAACGCACAGTTTGAACGCTTCAAGCCGAAATTCGAGGCGGCGGGGTTCAACACCCAGACTTGCACGGCGGCCGCGGCTCGAAAAATTGATTCCATGAAAAGCTCGGCAGATATTTGGATCACGATGGATGCCATCGATGCGTCCCTACGCCGATCGAGAAATGCGTCACGTGAGCGGTCGCGAGCGGGTTCATTCCGTGGCTTTCAGGATACGTCACTTCGGAAATTGCGATTGGATGAGATAATCATTTTAACCCGGGACACCGATTTCATACCGGTAGTGAATCGTCTTCAACTGCGAAATTTGAGAGTGGTGACCGCTGGCGACGAACGGGATCGCTCCTTCGGTATGTACGGCACAAGCGCGGATGCCGTAATCTCGATGAACGCGCTGAAGCAGGCCTGCAGCTATGTCCGCAAACCGAGGGGCTTCTTCGGATTTAAGCGCCGCGTCGTCGAAGTGGCGCCGCCTGAAACGGGACGATTGTCATCTGGCGAACAACTTGTTTCAGCGCATGGAGACGTCGATCGCTCCGCACCCACTGTTCGACAAGCTGAACTCCCGCAAAAAAGCATTGCATCTGTTCAGCCCGTTGATTCTGTCCAAGTGGGAGCCGTTTCTCAGCAAAGGCGGGGAAGGAAAATCAAGCGCGGTTATGACCTTCAAGTGATAGGCAAAGCTGTCGAGGCGGTTGGTATTAGAACACCCCGCCAACCAATCCCCGATGCAACAATCGTGCGAATATTTTCTCAGTTTCCCGATTTCGTAGTTGAGCAAAGCAAGGATCAGGATGCTTGGTTTGGATACGATTCCTATGATGCGGTTCTGGAAGCGCTCGCTAAAACGAGGGAACATCTTGCGATAATGGGTTCACGGAGGTCCCGCACCATCATGTATGTAGGACCGGTTGAACCCTCGGAAGACGCAGGCTAGCTAGCAAGCAGCCTACTTTTTTTCATACTGGCAACGGCCAACCGCTTTCATCACAACCCCTCCATTCCCAGCACCGCCTTCAGCTTCAGGCGCACCTCGCGCAGCACGTCCGGCGGCGCCGTCCCCACCTTGCGAAATCCGCGATGCTCACGATCCACCGCACGGACCAGTTCGGTCAGCACCGCTCCATCCACGGCGAGCCCCTCCGGCAGGAAAACCTTTGTCGGCCATGGCGTGAGGTTCCGCGTGATGGGGCAGACGATCGTGGTCCCGCGCGTCTCGTTGTAGAGGCGCGGACTTACGACGATGGCCGGCCGAAACCCGCTCTGCTCGCGACCGCGCGCCGGATCGAAATCCACCCACACAAGGTCGCCCTCATCGAGCGGATCCGGGGGCTGGGGCGGGGTCTGGATAGCCGCCGTCATCGATGATCTCCGCCCCGACATCCGGCCCCCAGTCGATCAGTTCGGGCGGCTCGATACCTTCGGCCATTAGCCGCTTCATCTCCGCCACCATCTCTTCCAGCTTTGGCCGCCCTGCCGCCGCCGGCGCCGCCGCAAACGTCGCGACCGCCCCGTCGAGCGTCATCTCAACCTCGGAGCCCGATTTCAGGCCAAGCTGATCCGCCACCGCCTTGGGAACCCGAAGCCCGAGCGAATTGCCCCAGACCGCAATCTTCACGCGCATGGTTCGCTTCTTTCCGGGCAGCCGTCTGCGATAGACATTGTATATACTATTTATCGCCCTTTCGGAACGACCTTTGGGCGGAACGGCCCTCGCAGCCAGGCCTGGCCGCCCCATCAGCCCGGCCGCCCTTCCGCATCGGGCGCTTCCGGCGCTTCCGGCGCAGTCGTGGGCGCAGCAACCGGATCAGGCACGCTCAGGTCCATTGCCGCCTTGAACTCTCCGGCGGCGTCCCTGCTCCACACGGTTACATAGCGGCCCTGTTCGATCGTCTGGTCGCTGATGCTCAGCCTGTAGAGGCCGGTGGTCACGGCAAGATCGCCAGAGGCCGCGCCATGGCCGCCATCGGGCGTCCAGTCGGCCGCGAAGCCGGGCGGCGACTGCGCAAAGCCGCCAGCGATTGCGTCGGCGCCTTCGACAACCACGCCGGGCTGTATGAATTTGCTGTCGGTGACGTGCATGAACGCCTGGAAGGCGGCCTGCGGGCCTTGCGCTTTCGCCATGGCCGCAAAGTCGCGATCGGCCTGCATGGCGGCGTCCAGCGTCGCCTGAGGCGTCGATGTGACCGCCGCCTCGCCCGTGACCGCGGGGGTCTTGCCCGGCGCGCAGGCCACGACAAGCGCCACGAACATGGCGCCGAACGCCGCACGATATGGATTGCGTTTCATCCCACCCTCTCCTTGCCTCGCTGGATCGACAATACGCCCGTCCGTGACACTTCCACCAGACCCAGCGGCCGCATCAGCTCGATGAACTGGTCGATCTTCTCCGAAGCGCCCGTGATCTCGAAAATGAAGCTCTCATTGGTGGTGTCGATCACCCGCGCCCGGAAGATCTCGGAGATCCGCAGCGCCTCGACGCGCTTGTCACCTGTCCCCGCCACCTTGACCAGCGCCAGCTCGCGTTCGATGCCGCCCGACTGCGTCACGTCGATCACGCGCGCCACCGGCACCAGCCGCAGAAGATGCTGTTCGATCTGCTCCAGCACATGATTGGTGCCGGAGGTCACGATGGTGATGCGCGACTGGTGCGCATTGCGGTCGATCTCCGCCACCGTCAGGCTCTCGATATTGTAGCCGCGCGCCGAAAACAGCCCCACAACCCGCGCCAGCACCCCCGGCTCGTTGTCGACGATGCACGCCAGCGTGCGCTGCTCGACGCCTTCTGCCGACGGCGTCATGTCATAGGCGGAGGCCGGATCGTCGCGCACACCCGACCGGGCTGCGGCGCGTGCGCGAGGGGTGCGGGTCATGAGACGATCTCCTTGCAATGCTGCCCACCACCGGCCGGACTCCTCCCCCTGGAAAGGGGAGGCCGGGAGGGGGTCTGACACTTTCGGCTAAACCAGCATCTTCCCGGCGTCCGAGATCTCATCCCCCATGATCTTGCCGAGGATCATCTCATTGTGCGCCGCGCCCGACGGGATCATCGGAAAGCAGTTCTCCGCCTTCTCGACCCGGCAGTCGAACAGCACGGGCTTGGGGCTGTCGATCATCTCCAGGATCGCCCCGTCGAGGTCCGCCGGATTTTCGCACCTTATGCCATGTCCGCCATAGGCCTCGGCCAGCTTGACGAAGTCCGGCAGGCTGTCCGAGTAGGAATGCGAATAGCGCTCGCCGTGCAGCAATTGCTGCCACTGGCGCACCATGCCCATCCACTCATTGTTGAGGATGAAGATCTTGACCGGCAGCTCGTGCTGCACCGCGCACGACATCTCCTGCATCGTCATCTGCACCGAGGCGTCGCCGGCAATGTCGATCACCAGCGCGCCGGGATGCGCCGCCTGCACGCCGATCGCCGCCGGCAGGCCATAGCCCATGGTCCCGAGGCCGCCCGACGTCATCCAGCGATTGGGCTGGTCGAAATGAAAGAACTGCGCCGCCCACATCTGGTGCTGGCCGACCTCCGTGGTGACGTAGACGTCGCGGTCGCGGGTCAGCGCATAGAGGCGCTCGATGGCGTATTGCGGCTTGATGATCGTCGCGGACCTGGGATAGGCGAACGACTTCCTCGCCCGCCACTGGTCGATCTGTCCCCACCAGGGCGCAAGGTCCGGCGTCTTCCGCGCCGACTTCTTCCAGCCCTTCAGCATCGCGCCCAGCGCCTTGCCGCAGTCGGCCACCACCGGCACGTCCACCCGCACATTCTTGTTGATCGAGGACGGGTCGATATCGATGTGGATCTTCTTCGATCCCGGCGAGAACGCGTCCAGCCGCCCGGTCACCCGGTCGTCGAACCGCGCGCCGACACACACCATCACGTCGCAATCATGCATGGCGTTGTTGGCCTCGTAGCTGCCATGCATGCCCAGCATTCCCAGCCATTGCGGATCGGACGCCGGAAACGCCCCCAGCCCCATCAGCGTCGAGGTGACCGGAAACCCGGTCGCCGCGGCCAGCGCCCTCAGCGCCTCAGAGGCGGCCGGCCCCGAATTGATCACCCCGCCGCCGGAATAGATCACCGGGCGCTCCGCCTTCGCCATCAGCGCGACGGCTTCCTCGATGCGGCGCTCCGCCGGCTCGGTGCGCGGATGATAGGTGCGGTGTTCGATCGTCGCCGGTCCCACATACGGACCTTTGGCGAACTGCACGTTCTTGGGAATGTCGATCACCACCGGTCCCGGCCGGCCCGACATCGCCACGTAGAAGGCCTCGTGAATGATCCGCGCGAGGTCCTTCACATCCTTGACCAGATAATTGTGCTTGGAACAGGCGCGCGTGATCCCCACCGTATCGGCTTCCTGGAAGGCGTCGGAGCCAATGAGGTGCGTCGGCACCTGGCCGGTGATCACCACCATCGGGATCGAATCCATCAGGGCGTCCGCGATCGGCGTCACCATGTTGGTCGCTCCCGGCCCCGACGTCGCCAGCGCCACGCCGCAGCGCCCGGTCGAGCGCGCATAGCCCTCCGCCATGTGCCCCGCCCCCTGCTCGTGGCGCACCAGTATGTGTCGCACGCGCTGCTGGGCGTAGATGGCGTCATAGATCGGCAGCACCGCGCCGCCGGGATAGCCGAAGATCGTGTCGACGCCCTGGTCGGCCAGCGCCCGCAGCACGATTTCGGCCCCGGTCAGGATTTCGGCGTCCGACGCTTTGCCCTTGGCGTCCATGGCTTCCTGCGCGTCCATGCCTGCGTGTCCGTCCATCTTTCATCGTCCCGATCTTCAGCCTGTACGCCGGAAAAGAACCTGTATGCCGGAAAAGAAAAAGGGCCGCGCGGGCCCTTTGGAAACATCTCGCCGTTCGGTCCGCCTCTTTCAGCGAACCGGCGGCGAGCCGCCTACGGTTACAAGGTTCGCCGCTCTGGCCGCCGTCATGGTCAATTCCACCTTCGACATTGTCCCAAACCCGTTACCCGTTTCACGCCGGACCGTCAATCAAGGCCGCCGCCTTGCCACCACCGCCGGCGCCCGTCCTCCACCGGCAAAGCCGGGGGAGGTGGATCGCGACGCCTCATCCTGAGCCGGGCCAAAGGCCCGTGTCGAAGGACGTCGCGAGACGGAGGGGGCCGCCTGCGCAGCAGGCGGAAACCGCCTCAAAAACCCGCCTTCACCTCGCCCCAGAGCGCGGCCGTCACCTTGGCGCGCAGATCCGTCGCCTCCGCCGGTATCCTCGGCCACTTCGTGAACTGGTGCGTGATCCAGGTGAGCTGGCGCTTGGCGTAGCGCCGCGTGTCCCGCCTGCAGCGCTCCAGCGCCTCCTCCAGCCCCAGCCGTCCGTCGAAATGATCGCAGAAGCCCGGCATGCCATGCGCGCGCATCGCCGGCAGGTCGCGGTCGAGCTTGCGCGCCCACAACGCCTCCGCCTCCTTCAGGGCGCCGCCCGCGACCATCCGGTCCATGCGCGCATGGATGCGGGCGTAAACCGCCTCGCGCGGCGGCGTCAGCGCGACCCCCACCCAGGCCCCGGCCTTCAGCGCCGGCTCGGCCTCACCCCGGAAAGAGGACAAGGGCCGGCCCGTCGCGAACCACACTTCAAGCGCCCGCGCCACCCTCTGCCGGTCGCCTTCGGAAACGCGCGCCGCCCCTTCCGGATCGACCTCGGCGAGGCGCCGGTACGCCCCGGCGGCGGCGTCCGCAACCATCCCCCTCGCTTTGGCGCGGGCCGCATCGGGAATGGTCGGAATGTCGGACAGCCCCTCGACCAGCGCCTGCAGGTAAAGCCCCGTCCCCCCGACCACGATCGCGACTTTCTCCCGCCCGTTCAGCTCGGCGATCCTGGCCGAGGCGTCCTTGACCCACCGGCCCGCCGAATGCCGCTCCCCCGCATCGACATGGCCGAACAGGTGATGCGGCGCAGCCGACAATTCAGCCGCCATCGGCCGCGCCGTCAGCACGTTGAGATCGCCATAAACCTGCATGGCGTCGGCATTGATGATCTCCCCGTCCAGCCGGTTGGCCAGCGCGATCCCCAGCGCCGTCTTGCCGCTTGCCGTCGGTCCGTGAATGAGGATAGCTGGAGTCATCGTCCTGCCGCCGCCGCCTTGTCCCCCAATGACCCACGTCCTCACCCTTGTCACCCGGCGCGAGACGGGCGAGGCAGGCGATGTCGCGCTTCGTGCACCCGGCGGCCTCGGTCCGCCGATCCAGCGCGGCGGACGCAACTGGTCCGTGTCCGAACAAACCCTAGACCACGCCGCCCTGCCCGATCTAGTCGAATATCTCGGGGCCGAGGCCGCCGCCGCGCGCTGCGACTGGGCGGTCACGCCTTGCGTAAACCGCCGCAAACGCCTGCTGATCTCCGACATGGACAGCACCATCATCGGCCAGGAATGCCTCGACGAGCTCGCCGACTATGCCGGCCTCAAGTCCGAGGTCTCGGCCATCACCGAGCGGGCCATGCGCGGCGAGCTCGACTTCGAATCCGCCCTCACCACACGCGTCGCCATGCTGAAGGGCCTGTCGCTGTCGGCGCTGGAGGCCTGCTACGCGACGCGCGTCACTCTCAATCCCGGCGCGCGGACCCTTGTCGCCACCATGAAGGCGAATGGCGCGCGCTGCGTGCTCGTGTCGGGCGGTTTCGACTTCTTCACCTCGCGGGTCGCCAGCGTCTGCGGCTTCGACGACGATCGCGCCAACACCCTCATGGACGATGGCGGCGCCCTGACCGGGCAAGTCGCCCGTCCCATCCTCGGCCGCGAGGCCAAGCTCGCCGCGCTGCTGGAGGAGACCGCCGCGCTCGGCCTCACCCCGGCCGACGCCATCGCGCTGGGCGACGGCGCCAACGACCTCGCCATGATCACCGCCGCCGGCCTTGGCGTCGCCTATCGGGCCAAGCCCATCGTCGCGCGCGAAACCCTCGCCCGCATCGAACACACCGGCCTCACCGCCGCCCTGTTCTTCCAGGGCTATAACGAAAACGAAATCCTCCAAATGGGATGAGGCGCCCTCTTCCCCCGCGGAGCGGTGGAGTGGTGTCTTGCCTCCCTCAACTCTTCCGGCGATTGCGCTCGCGCAGCGCGGCTTCGAGCCGCCTGCGGTCCAGCTTCGCGGGGGGCGTCTCGTCGATGATCAGCGGCAGCCGCCTGCCCCTGAGCCGGAGCGGCGTCCACCAGACGTTGACGCTGGGCGCCCGCAGGGACCGGGACCGCTCCCGGCGCGTCGCGCCGAGCACGTCCCCGCCCGGGTCATACCGGCCAGGGTCATGCCGGAAGGTGCGATGGTGCAGCGTCGCCAGCGTGACGATCTCCAGTGCCCCGCCCTCCTCCCGGATGCGCAGCACGTAGAGCCGCAGATAGACCTCGAACGCCAGGATCAGCGCGATGGCGCATACGCCCACGGCCCGCACGAAGATCAGCTCGCCCGGACTTCCCACCGCTGAATCGTCGAGGAAGGCCAGCCAGACCAGCACAACTCCGAACACCCAGAACGCCGCCTGCGCGATGCGCACGCGATGGGCGCGCGGATTGCGATAGATGTCAGCCCCGGACACCTACCTTGTCCGCACCGTCACGAAGCTCACCTCGTTCGCGCCCCACACCTGCAGCAGCACCGGCTTGCCCGCGCCCGAGGCTGCCTCCGCCGCCGCGATCGCCTGCTCGGGCGAGGTTACGGGCTGGAAATTCACCTCCGTCACCACCGCCCCGACGCGCAGCTTGCCGAGCGCGTCCGAGCCTGTCTCGACGTTGCGCACGATCACTCCGCGCACCGAATTGGGGATGGTCAGCCGGCGGCGGTCGGCGTCCTCGATCACGCCGAAGCCCACTCCCAGCAGGTTGGACAATTCCTCCGCCGCCCCGCCCAGCGCGTCGTCAGTCTTGGCGTCCTTGGCCGCCTCCAGCGGGGCGAGCTTCACCGTCGTCGCCAGCGTCTTGCCGCCGCGTATGTAGCGCACCGAGATCTGCGCGCCGACCTGCGCCACGCCGATGATCCGCGAGAGGTCGCGGCTCTCCTTGATCTGCTGGTTGTTGAACGTGGTGATGAGATCGCCGACCTTCAGCCCCGCGCCTTCCGCCGGTCCGCCCTTGGTGAGACCGGTCACGATCGCCCCTTCCGGCCGCTTCAGCCCATAGGCTTCGGCGATCGCCTGATCGACCGAGCGCACCGTGACGCCGAGGCTCCCGCGCCGCGTCGAGCCATACTGCCTGAGCTGCGCCACCACCGACTTGGTGAGGTTGGACGGCACCGAGAAACCCACGCCAACCGAGCCGCCGCTGTCCGTCGGCGAATAGATCGCCGTGTTGATCCCGATCACCTCGCCCCGCAGGTTGAACAGCGGTCCGCCCGAATTGCCGCGGTTGATCGAGGCGTCGGTCTGGATGAAATCGTCGAACGATCCGGCGCTGATGTCGCGGTTGCGGGCCGAGATGATGCCCGCCGTCACCGTGCCGCCCAGTCCGAACGGGTTGCCGATCGCCACCACCCACTCGCCCACCTGGGCCGTGTCGGAATTGCCGAACGGCACGGGCTGCAGCACGCTCTTGGAGACGACCTTGAGCAAGGCGAGGTCGGTCTCGGTGTCGCGCCCCACCAGCTTGGCCGAGAGCACCGTCCCGTCCGACAGGATCACGTCGATCTCGTCGGCCTCCTCGATCACATGGTTGTTGGTGACGACATGGCCGGCCGTGTCGATGATGAAGCCCGAGCCCAGCGAGGACTGGCGGCGCATGCCGCCCTCGTCGCCGCGCCCGAAGAAATCGTTGAACTCGTTGAGCGGCGAGCCGGGCGGAAAGCTTGGCAGGCCGTCGCCGCGCGAGACGGTCTGGCGCGTCGAGATGTTGACCACCGAGGGCATCAGCCGCTTGGCCAGGGCCGAAAAATCCTCGCCCGCGAAGCCGGGCCGGTCGGCCGGCTTGGCCGGAACCTGGGCGAGCCCCGCGCCCGCCATGAGGACAGCCCCGGCCAGTCCCGCTGCAAGGCCCTTCAACACACGCGCCATCATCCGTCGCAGTCTCCGGTCCAGGTCCATCCCGACACTGGCGCCCCGCCTTTCAATCCGCAAGCGGACGCCGGCGTCACCTGACATCCCGATTGCGACGGGAAAAAGGAGGCGAGGTCAGACTCCTCCCCCTTGCCGGGGGAGGCTGTGGCTGAATACCCCGCCCGGACTCCTGCCAATGAAAGTTGGAAGATGTGGCTGCACGCACCGCCCGGACTCCTCCCCCCGAAAGGGGGAGGCTGGGAGGGGGTCAATCACGGTCGCACAGACAAAGGCAGCATCCGCCCCTACCTTCCGTCCTTGTTCCCGAAATAGCGGAAGAACTCGGAATCCGGCGAGATCACCAGCGGGGTGCCGTCCTTGATCGAGCGCTCATAGGCCTGCATCGACCGGTAGAACGAGAAGAACTCCGGGTCCTTGCCATAGGCGGCCGCATAGATCGCGTTGCGCAGGGCGTCGCCCTCGCCGCGCAGCTTCTGCGACGTCTCGTTGGCGTCCGCCAGCAGAACCGAGACCTGCCGGTCGGCGTCGCCGACGGTGCGCAGATACAGCTCCTCGCCCTCGGCGCGGTAGAGCGCGGCCTTCTGCTGCAGGTCGGTCTTCATTCTTTCATAGGCGGCCTGCGAGTTGGCTGGCGGATAATCCGCGCGCCGGATGCGCACGTCGATGATCTCGACCCCGAAATCCGTCATGCTGGCGTTCAGCGTCGTCTTGATGCGCTGCATCAGCTGGGCGCGCTGGCCCGAGATGATGTCCGGCTGCGCGACCTTGCCGAGTTCTCCGCGCAGGGCGGCGATCATCCGCTGGCGCAGCTGGTTCTCGGCGTTGGCGATGGTCTGCGCCGAACGGAAGAACTGCAGCGGATCGCGGATGCGGTAGCGCGCGATAGCGTCCACGATCAGCCGTTGCTGGTCGCTGGCGATGATCTCCTGCTCGGCGAGGTCGAAGCCCAGATTGCGCTTGTCGTAAATGATGATGTTCTGGATGACCGGCCATTTGAAGCGCAGCCCGGCCTCGTTGGAATCGCCTTCATTGACGACGTCGCGCTGCTCGCCGAACTGCAGGACGATGGCCTGCTGGTCGACCCGCACGATGTAGAAGCAGTTGGCGAGGATGATGAGGGCTATGGCCGCCACGATCCCGCCGATGACGAGGGTCCGTTGCATTATTGCGGCGTCCTTTCCGGTCGGCGGAGCTGGTCGAGCGGCAGGTAGGGCACCGCCCCTGTCGAGCTGTCGAGGATGATCTTGTCGGTGCGGCCGAGCACCCCCTCCATGGTTTCGAGAAACATCCGTTCGCGGGTGACGCGCGGCGACTTGACGTATTCGTCATACACCAGCGTAAATCGCGCCGCCTCGCCCTCGGCGTTGGCGACCGAGCTTTCGCGATAGCCGGTGGCTTCCTGGATCATGCGCTGAGCCTGGCCGCGCGCTTCGGGAACCACCTTGTTGAGATAGGCGGTCGCCTCGTTCTGGCGGCGCGAGCGGTCCTGCTCGGCGTTCGAGACGTCGCGCTGCACCTCGACCACTTCCTGCGGCGCGGTGGCGCCCCGCAGCGAGATCGAGACGATTTCGATGCCGGCCCGATAGCTGTTGAGCGTCTGCTGCATCAGGTCGCGCACGCGCGTCTCCACGCCCGTGCGGTCGCCCGTGGTGATCGGCTCGAAGCGGCTGGTGCCGACGATCTCCCGCATCGCGCTCTCGCCGACCTGGCGGATCAGCTCCTCGGGGTCGGCCACTTCGAACAGGTATTGTTCGGGAACATTGACCTTCCAGTTGATCGAGAAATCGATATCGACGATGTTCTCGTCGCCGGTCAGCATCAGGCTTTCCTGCTCGCTTTCGCCGATCGCCGTTTCGGTGATGCGGTTGATCGGCACGATGCGGGCGCTTTCGATCGGATTGGGCAGCCGGATCTTGAAGCCGGGACCTTCCGTGCGATGCACCTTGCCGAAGCGCAGCACCACCGCCGATTCCTGTTCGTTGACCTGGTAGATGCCGGTCATCAGCCAGCCGACGAGGCCGACGCCCAGAAGGATGGCGAGACCCGCCGTGCCGAGGCCGCGCGGGGTCGAGGACCGCCCGCCGCCGGAGCCGCCGCTGGCGCCGCCGCCGCCGCGCCGCCGGAAGCGCTCCTGCATCCGGCGCAGGCTCTCTTCGAGATCGGGACGGTCGGCGCCGCCGGGACCCTTTTGCGCGGGACCCTTGTCGCCAGGCCCCTTGGGCCGGCCCCACGGGCTGTCGTCCTTGCCGCCGCCGGATCCTCCGCCGCCGCCCCAGGGGCCGCCGCCGCCGCCCTTTTGGTCGTTCCAGGGCATAAGCCCCTCCCTTCGGACATCCAGACTGTGTGGAGTTGTTTTGGCCTTGAGTAGTTGCGAGGCCATTAAAGCCGTTTCAAGGCCGGGATAAGCTGGTTTCGCCTGTAACGCGATAAGTCGAACCTTCCGGGCGACCTCGCCAACCCTCGCCGCGACTTTCCGTTAACGGACGGACCAGCCGCCAGAGCCTCCTTCGGTCAAACCGGATTGGTTTGACCAAAGGAAGTTGCTCCAACTGAAAAGTGTAGAGCCGCCTGCGTCCGGGCGGACGATAGGCGGCTCCATGTCCCGGTTACGGGAGTCCGGTCGTTCCCGGAGCAACTTTCTCCGGTCAAACGGATGCAGTCTGACCGAAGCACGCCCTAGCTGCGGAAGGTAGCGGCCTCGGCGCTGTCGGTCTCCGACATGTTGGTGTACTGGCGGACTTCGTTGCGGCCGACGACGAGGTGGTGCACCTCATCGGGACCATCGGCGAGACGAAGCGTGCGCTGGCTGGTGTACATCCGCGCGAGCGGGGTATGCTGCGAGACGCCCAGCGCGCCGTGCATCTGGATGGCCTGGTCGATGATCAGGCACACTTTCTCGGGGACCATGGCCTTGACCATGTGGACCCAGGTCCGCGCCTCGCGGTTGCCGAGAACGTCCATCGCCTTGGCGGCCTTGAGGACCATCAGGCGCATCGCCTCGATCTCGATCCGCGCGCGCGAGATGATCTCGATATTGCCGCCGAGCCAGACGAGCTGCTTGCCGAACGCCTCGCGTGAAAGCCCCCGCGTGATCATCAGTTCGAGCGCACGCTCGGCCTGTCCGATCGAGCGCATGCAGTGGTGGATGCGGCCCGGCCCCAGCCGGAGCTGGGAAATCTCGAATCCGCGCCCCTCGCCAAGCAGCATGTTCTCCTCGGGAACGCGGACGTTCTTGAAGCGGATGTGCATGTGGCCGTGCGGCGCGTCATCCTCGCCGAAGACGTTCATCGGGCCGACGATCTCGACGCCCTTGGCGTCCATCGGCACGAGGATCTGCGACTGCTGCCTGTCGGGGGCCGCGTTCGGGCTGGTGCGGACCATGGTGATCATGATCTTGCAGCGCGGGTCGCCCGCCCCGGAGATGTAGTGCTTCTCGCCGTTGAGCACCCATTCCTTGCCTTCCAGCACGGCTTGCATGCCGACATTCTTGGCGTCGGAGGAGGCCCGGTCCGGCTCGGTCATGGCGAAGGCCGAGCGGATCTCGCCGGCAAGCAGCGGCTTCAGCCATTTCTCCTTCTGGGCCGGCGTGCCGACGCGCTCCAGCACTTCCATGTTGCCGGTGTCGGGGGCGGCGCAGTTCAGGCATTCCGAAGCCAGCGGCGCCTTGCCGAGTTCAACCGCGATATAGGCATAGTCGAGATTCTTGAGGCCTTGGCCCGTCTCCGCGTCGGGCAGGAAGAAGTTCCAGAGGCCTGCCGCCTTCGCCTTGTTCTTTACGACCTCAAGCATTTCGAGCTGGCCCGGAACATAGCTCCAGCGGTCCTTGCGGCCTTCGCCGAGGGCGTGGAATTTTGCCTGCATCGGCGCCACTTCATCCCGCACGAAGGTGCGCACGCGCTGCAGCAACGGCATCGCCGCTTCCGACATGCGCAGGTCGTTGAGCTCGTCCATGGGATTGAACCCGTAGCTTGCTCCGGATTTCGATGCGGAGGTCTTTGCCATGTGCGTGTCACCTGTGTTGAAGCAAACTGATTTGTGGAAGCAGACTCATTTGTTGAAGCAGACTGGGTTGCCGATCAACACAATCACGAATTGTGCGGCCTTTGAAGCCGGAGATCGCGCCGGGAGATCGCAAACCGCCCTCTCCTCCCCCTGCTCCTCCCCCTGCCATGCGGATCCCGAACCGTGAACCGGCGGCAATTCGCAGGACCTGACGAGCGGGCTCCCACGCGGGACCGGGAGTTCCATACCCGGCTTTCTAGCGCAGTGGGAAGGACAGGGTGAGCAGCCGCCCGTCCCTTTTTATCTCGACGCGCGCCCTGTCCGAAAGAGCGATGTCGTCGAAATTAGCACGGTCCTGCCCCATGTTTCCTACCGGCTTGCCGTTGATCCGGACGACAAGGTCGCCAGGTCGCAATCCGACGCGGCGCAATTGTGGTGTAAGGCGCTGATCCACCCGGTAGCCCTCCGACGTCGCGCTGACGCCGAGGTCGTCAATGACGGCCTGGGGATCGGCCGCGATTCTCTGGCGATAGACGTCGATGACCTCGTCGGGCGTACGTTGAACGGCCGGTGCAAACATCCTGGCGTCGGGCAGGCCGAAGCTTGAGGTGGCCATGACCGGCGCTGTTTTTACTGTGGCGGTCTTGAGAAATCCAAGCGTCTGGCGATGACCGGAAGCCAGGAGAACGACATGGTCGCTGCCGACCGCATCAAGAACGATGCCATCCGCCACGGGATCGCGCGCGCGAAAGGCCTTGGCGGGTCTGCCAGCGTCCGAAATCAGCGCTGTCGAACGGGTTGACGGCGAGGCGTGTATGACGCCGAGCAGGGACAGGCTGCCAGTCTCCGCAGCGTTCTGTCGCGATCGAGGCGCGACACCAAACGGCGCGAGCGTGAGAATGCTTGTGAGATCGACGGCCTGCGTCCGGAGAGGCGGTGCGTCAACACGTTTGCTGGCGGACGTTTCGGGATAATAGCCCAATGCATGCTCGACCAGACGCGATAGCGGGTGGGCGAGAGAGACCGTCAGGACCAGAGCGAGCGTAGTCAGGCCAAGACGGACCGGGTCGCGCAACATCAGCCTGTCCCGCCGTCATCGCGCCATGCACGATGAGCATAGCGCCGCACTGTGATCTCAATGCACCTGATGTTTGCACTCATGATGTCTGCATCGCAGACCTGAACGCCGACGCGAACGCCAATAGAGGACAGGAGAAACTCTACCTCTTGCCGCACTTACTGGCCGCGCAGGAATTCGACAACGTCGGCTCTTTTTGCTGCGTCGGTAATGTAGAACGGATGGGCCACCTGCGGTCCTCGGGCGGGATTGAGAAGTGTTTCAGCTGCCTGCCTGAAATTGGCGCCCCGAACCTCGTCCGTATGAAGAAGCGTGGTGCGACGCGACAGGTCGAGAAGGAGCGGCAGAGCATTGCCCTTGACGTCCGGCGGAACACGCCGTGTGGCGTCGACCACCACCATTTTGTCGTCGAAGAGGGGGCTGGGCCCCTCTGAGTTCGAGACCGGCCCCAATGGCGGCGTGCGGGTAAGGATCGTGGTGGGCGCGTATCCGGGATAAATCGTGGCGAATGGCACGACCATCGTAGGCACAAACCTCGTCTGGTCGACATTGTGGCAACCTGTGCAGCCGCCGCCGCCGTCAGAGACCGCAGTGCGGAACACCTCCCGCCCTCGAGTGGCGGATGGCACGTTGTTATCCGCTGGCGGTGTCGGCGCCGGCAGGCCGTTCAGATAGGCGTTCATGTCGAGGAGCCTGGCGTTGTCGACGCGCCGCCCCGCTGGAAAGTCCTCGGATCCCACCGGACCCGTCGTGCTGGTGGTAACGAATGGAATGCCGGTGAGCGGTCCGCCATTGGGACCGGCCGGAAGAACCCCGGTGGCGCGAAGGACGCGCTCATAATCGTCGGCAAGTTCCGTTCCCGCAGGTCCGGCCAGCGTCGTGAGCAGCGCGCGGCCTTCCGGCGTAAGCAGAACCGTCGGGTCAAGGGCGACGTCGTAAACAAGGTTGCTGAAACTGTCGAGCTTGGCGATGCCGCCATCCGAGCCCCATGGCGCCGCCAGAGCGGTGCGGAACAGCGTGGATATGTGAATGGGGTTGCCGAGGCCGTCGAACGTGTCGTCAAAATTTCCGACCGGGTAGAGACGGTCGCCTGTCGCAGTGACGCCGGTTAGATAGGCGTCGGCTTGCGCCTCCGTCGGGAGGACTGTCGCGCTGGTCTGCAAGCCGGCAAAGCCCCGCCCGACGGTAGCCCCATTGAGAGAGTCAAACCTCACCTGAAGGAATGGCAGGTACGCGAGCGAATTCTGGCCGGCGGCGAATATCTTGCCGACGTCCAGCGCATGATTGGTCCGCCCGTCCATTTCGACGCCAATCGTTCCGGTCGTCCCGAGGCCTGCATTGGCCGCCAGAATGCTGCCGTCCGTGATGGCGTGGCACGACGCGCAGGATATGCCGACCCTGTCGCCTGCGGCGAGGTTCAGCGTGCCGGTGTTGGCGAGCGCCTTGCGCGAGCCGTCCGGGTTGAACGCCACGACCCCGACGATGGCGTTCTGGTTGATCAGCGACAGCGTGACGGCCGGATCGCCAAAGGCGGTGGTGGCTGGGGAAGCGCCGCCATTGATCTGCGTGATGGCGGTCTGGATTGCGGTTCTGGTCGGGGCGTTCACCGCATCAATGTTCACTGACAGTCCGATCTGCAGGGCCTGCAACGGGGTCATGTTCGTAGCCGCAATGCCCTGCGGCAGTCGCACGGCGCTGGTCCAGAATCCCTGGTTCCCGAATGTCTCGTAACGGAACACCGTCTGTCCTGCGGGAGCATTGCCGGTCGCGTGAACGAACACCGGAGCCAGAGATGCGGGGCCAGGGCCATCCGACACAAGCGGCCCAAACCCGGCGTCAAGATCGTCACTGTCGTCACAGCCCGCCAAGGCGACGACTGCAAGACTGATCGCGGCCGCAATAGCGAACGATGACGTTTTCATGCGAGACTGCTTTTCCACTCGGCGCCAGGCTTCGACCAGGAACACCGACGAAAAAACCCAGGCTGCACACTTGTGCAAAATCTTGCCTGTTGCCGCTCGTCCGTCGGAAGAGGAGGTCGCGCACAAGTAAGCTAGGCCGTAATACATACGATCAAGCATCAATTGATGGGCAAAGGTCATTTACTTTATCTACAGCCGACGCCTGGTCTCTTCGGGTTGGCGACCGAATGAGTCTCAGCAACAGCTTGAGCGGAGCATTGCGCTTTGGGGTGAATTCAAATTGACCGACTATCCCGACGGTCGCACCTCGCTGGAAAGGCTGACCCCTGTTGCTGGAAAGGCTGGCGGTGCTGTCATCTGTGGACGGCCCCAGCGTGCACGGGGAAGCTTGGTTGATCGGCGGATTAACGCCTCGACGCACCGACGGCGCCTGATCGAACGCCGGAACCGGTTGCGGACGGGAGACGTCAGCGACTAGATATCCTGCGGTCTCCCTCTCGCGCTCCGCCTCCCCTTTGCTTATGGCCTGAGTTCATGGCGAAACTCCCTCGCGACCTCGAAAAAGCGGTGCGCGCGGCCCTCGACGCCGTCATCGACCCCGTGGGCGGCAAGGGGCTGGTCGCATCCGGGCGGGTGACCGGGCTGGTGGTGCGCGACGACGGTCGCGTCGGCTTTGCGCTGGAGACCTCGGTCGGGGCCGCCGACGAGCCCCTGCGCCGGATCGCCGCCTCGGCTGCCGCTGCCGTTGCCGGCGTCGCCGCCGTCACCGCCGTCCTCACTGCCGACGCCGGCGCCGCCCTGCCGACCGCATCGCCGGCCGCATCGCCGGCCGCTCCGCCGACCAGGGCGCCGGCCCGCCGTCCGGCCCGCCTGATTGTCGCCGTGGCTTCCGCCAAGGGGGGCGTCGGCAAGTCCACCGTCGCAGTCAACCTCGCAGTCGCCGCCGCGCGTTCCGGCCTGCGTGTCGGCCTCCTGGACGCCGACATCTTTGGCCCCTCGATTCCGACGATGCTGGGTACCGTCGTGGGAAAGCCCGACCTGACCGCCGACCGGAAGATGATCCCGCGTACCGCCCACGGCGTCGCCACCATGTCGATCGGTTACCTGGTGAACCCCGACAATCCTGTCGTCTGGCGGGGACCCATGGTGATGTCCGCCATCGTGCAACTGATCAACGACACGGACTGGGGCGATCTTGACGTCCTGTTCGTCGACACCCCTCCTGGCACCGGGGAGGTGCAGCTCACGCTTGTGCAGCGCCTTCCGCTCGACGGCGTGGTGATCGTCTCGACGCCGCAGGAAGTGGCGCTCGCCGATGTCCGGCGCGGCGTCGCGATGTTCCGCAAGACCGCCATCCCCGTGCTGGGCGTCATCGAGAACATGGCATGGTTCGAACAGACCGACGGGTCGCGCGCCTACATTTTTGGCGCCGGCGGCGCCCAACGCACTGCCGCAGAGCAAAACGTGCCGTTCCTCGGGGAGATTCCGATCCTTGCCGAGTTGCGGGAGGGCGGCGATGTAGGTATTCCCGCCGCCGCCGGGGAGACGGCGGTCGCGCACGCCTTCGCGCTGCTCGCCACGGCGATATGCGATGCCGCAGCGGTTGCTGGCAAGGCTCCGCCCGCGCTCATCTTCGAATAGGCGTCCCGGCAAGGCGCCGGCGACAGCTTCGCACGCGCCTGGGCGTTAACGATTCCGGGTTGCCGCGACGGTGGAATCAGCTTGCATGCGTCCGCGCCGAGCTTAACGTTTCGTTTACGGCAATTTCGGCTGCCCCGGGGCTGCAAAGCAGGAGCGGACCGCAGGTCGCCCGGCACGTGGGGTAAGGTTCAGGAGTAGGAGTATGGCCAACACGGTACGGCTGCGCGGCGTCTTCTGGCCGCAAGACCATTGGGGACGGGTTACCAACGCCGCTATCGCGCGGGAGCATGTCTCTCAGGCCGCGATCGAGGCCGGCGAGGAAGCCGCCGACATGGCGCTTGAAAGGTTCGGCGAGCGCCTGCATTCCGTCTACTTGTCGGGACCTGCAGCCCGCGGCCGGCCCGGCGGCGCCGTGTTCTTTGCGCTGCTCCGCCTTGGAGCCCCCTTCTCCACTCCAGACGCCCGCGCCAATGACAGCTGGGAGACAGCCGCAGCATCGCAGCTGCGCCGTCGCAATCCGCGACTTGGGCGCGCGTCTTTTTCGGTCTTCAACTGGAAGGACGTCTTCACCACTGACGGCGCCTTCTCCCCGGCCCGCTTCCTGTTGGCTGTCAATTCGGTCTGCGTCGCCGGCCGAAACATGAGCCGCATGCTCGCGCCGCAACGGCTCGACGCGGCCGCCATGAACGGCGACATTCTAGCCTTCCGCTCCCGCATGTTGGCGGCTGCGGGCCGTATCTCCGCCGCCCAGGCGCCTGAGCGCGTTCGTGTCGCCGCGATGGGCGCGGGCCATGCGGTTCTCGCCGCGGGATTCGCGCTCGTCATGGAGCGCGAACAGATTTACACGGAGGATCTCGACCTGCGCCGGGATCTCTTTGTTCTCAACTATCCCGGCCATGTCCGCGACATGCGCGAGGCCTTCCAGATGGCGACTCGCCCATCGACCGATCCGATGGCCGCTCTCACCTTCATCGACAAGGCCTGCCGGTGGATGACGCCGATGACCGACGCCTGGCTCAACGCCAACAACCCGCAACGCGCCGAGAGGCTGAAAGCTTGAAGAGGGTCATGTCCGAGCTTTCGCGCGGCCGTTGACGCTTCCCGCATGGAAATTAGTCTCCCTCCTCATGAGGTCGCGCTGAGACTTGCGGCCGCAACCTTGATCGGCGTCCTCATCGGCGTTACGCGTGATCTGAAGAGCAAACCCACAGGCATGCGGACGCTGGCTCTCGTGTGCCTCGGTGCGGCACTCGCAACGGTCGCGACGGTCTATCTCGACGACCTGCGGTCGGACCCAGACGCTCTCAGCCGGACGGTGCAAGGCGTGTTGCAGGGCGTGCTCACGGGTATCGCTTTTCTGGGCGCGGGCGCCATCATCCGTCGCGAGGATGACGATCATCCTGGACTTACGACCGCCGCTAATGTTTTCGTGACTGCCGCGATCGGCATCGCCTGCGGTCTTGGCGTCTGGTGGGTCGTGTTCATCGGCGCAGGGCTCGCGCTCTTCGTCCTCGTTATCCTCCATCCACTGGAAAAGTATCTCGAACGCATGACGAGAAAGAGACGCCGCCCCTCTTCCGAAGCCGACGACCAGACGTGACGTCAGACGAGAGCCCTGGGGCGGTCTAGCTACGTCGCTTCGGGGGGGGGAACGGTCTCAAGCTGGCCCGGCGGGCGTTCGGGCCCTGCGCCTGAAAACGCCCGCTCCCAGCGCTGAATGACCGTTAGGTCCATCCTCTCCACTATGGTACTCGACTATTGTTCGAGCCTCGTGGCGAGCCTGCACACGCCTGACAGGTCGATCTCTGGAAACAATCCATGCCATCGGCTGCCCTGCGGCGCGAACGCACCCTGTCCGAGCGCAGAGCGAAGCTTCTCGCGCCTCATCGTAGTATTGCGGACCTTGAGGCGGAGAATGCGCGCCTGCGCGCGGCGCTCACCGCGTCGGATGGCGCCGCCACCCAGCGTGATCTCGTCACCCAGGAACTGAAACATCGCATCCGCAACCTTCTGGCCGTCGTTCAGGCCTTGGCCCGCCAGACCTTCCGGAACGCCGACGCCGAGCGCATGACCGCTTTTTCCTCCCGTCTCACCGCGCTCGTCGCCGCCCAGGATCTGCTGATCCAGGCGGAGACGGGCGATACCATGCTGATCGAAGCGGTTAGGCTCGCCCTGGCCCCGCACGATGCTCCTGAAGACCGCGTCGCGATCCTTGGCCCGGCAGTCAGTCTGTCGGGACGTCGGGCCCATGCCCTGGCCCTTGCGCTTCATGAGTTGGCCACCAACGCCGCCAAGTACGGCGCCCTCGCCGTCCAGACTGGGAGCATCGCGATTTCCTGGAGCATCGAGGAAGGCGTGCTGACTTTCATCTGGCGCGAAGAGGGCGGCCCTTACGTCGTCGCTCCCTCACGGCGAGGGTTTGGATCGCAGCTGATTACCCGCAACCTCGAGGCGGCGTTCAACGGAGAGGTGGAGATCAGTTTCGATCCGGCAGGCGTCATCTGCCGCCTCACAGCGCCCGTCGATAACGACTGACGATCTTCCCTATATCGCCTCGACCGAGATGCTGTCGAAGTCGCCGCGCCACAGCCTGCGGGCTTCGTCCAGGCGTGCACCGCCTTCCGCCATGCGTCCTTGCCCGATCTGCGCCTTGCCGAGCACCCACAGCGCCAGCGGATCGTGCTTCCAGGCGGACAGGCTGACCTTCGCCTCCATCTCGGCCCTGACGAAATCGCCGGCCTTGAGATGCGCGGCGGCCACGCTCCGCCGCACCGGATACCACCAGAGCGGCGGATCCCAGCTGTCTGCGAGCTTGGTTTCCTGCTCGTTTGCCGCCGCCAGAAACCGGCGAGTCGCTTTGGCCGCATTTCCCTCCAGCATCGCGATCCGCCCCTCCAGCACGTTGCGCGCGATCATCGGCTCACTCTCACCCGCAGGATGCTTGACGCCGCCGATCGCTCTGGCCTCCGCCCGCGCGCCCGCCACATCGCCGGATGTCAGCATCGCCTCGCCGCGCGCATAATGACGGTAGACCGACAACCGGTAATTGGCCTCCTTGGCTTCTGGAATCGTCATCGCCTTGTCCGGCGCGTATCGCCCCAGCGCTGCATAGGTGCGCGACACGGGATAGCCCCGCCGATCCGCCGGCATCGTCTCCGGCCACACAAGCTGCGCATGGCTCGCGTACTTCAGCGCCAGTTCGCGGTCTCCCGACATCAACGCCGCCGTCACCCCGAACGCCAGATTGTGCGCGTAGTACATCGGCGCCGGTGCGCCGCCGTCCCCGCCCGCCGCGATCCACGCGCCATCAGCGCCAATCGCCTCGGCATTAACCACCGCCGCTTCCTGATAGCGGCCAGCATGAAAGAAGGTGTGCGCCGGCATATGAACCAGATGGCTCGCCCCGGGAGCAAGCTCTCCCAGCCGGTCAGCGAACGCGATCGCGTCCTCGGCCCGTCCGTCAAATTCCGTCGCGTGGATGTAATAGTGGATGGCGCCCGTATCGTTCGGAAGCTTCGCCAGCACGCTTTCCAGCAACGCCAGCGCCGGCTTCAAGCCCTGCTCGTTGTCCGCCCGCACAGGAATGAGCAGCGCGTGCGAGGCCAGGACGGCGATCTCCGCCTCGTCAGGTTGAGCGTGTGCGATCGCCAGCATCGCCTTGCCGAACGCCGGCTCCGACACGCCCGGCTTGCCCTCGGCATACCGCGCCTGGATCGCTTCGATCAACGCCAGTCCCCGCGCATCGGCGGGCGTCACCAGCGTCCGCGCCCGGTCGGCGGCGGCCCGCGCCGCGACCCTCTCGGCTTCGTCGATCTGGTAATTGAGCGTCGGCCCCAGCGTCCACGCCTCACCCCAGGCGCACATCGCGCACGTGGGATCGGCCTCTGCGGCCGCCTTCATCGCCCGCTTCGCGTCCTCATGATAAAACGAATGCGAAAGCTGCAAACCATAGTCGAACCATGATTGTGCGTCGGCGCTGGCGCTATCGATCTTGAAACCGCCCGTGCCCATGCCTGGCTCGCGCGTCAGCGTCTGGCCTTTGGGCGTCTTCGATCCTTCAGCGAGGCACATCGCCGCCAGCGCCCGGATCGTGTCCTCGACCGAAACCGCTGACGCCTTCAGTGACGGGAGCGTCGTCGCCGGCGTCACCGAACCTGTCGCACATGCCGCAAACAAAACAGCGGAAGCCCCGACCACTCGCTTCAGCACACGCCAACTCCCGATTGCGAACCGGAAAGCTAGCGCAGTTTCAGACACGCGCGAAGACCTCCCTTCCCCGAACGCCGGAAGACGAGCCGGCAAGTCCGCCGCCGCTGCTGCGAGTATGCCGAACACACGCAGGTCGATCTTGCGACCCGGATCGGCATGACGCGCCAGACCGTCGCCGCCATCGAGACCGGAAAATACTCTCCGTCGCTCCATGCCGCCTTCGGCATCGCGCGCGTTTTCGACGAACCGCTTGAATCCGTTTTTCAGTGGACTGGCCCGTAGCGCAGCCTGGCGTTGCGTTCCATGGCTCCAGCGCCTATCGCTGCCCATCATGATCCGTGAGGCCGCATGCGCATAGTGCTGACTGCCATTGCGCTTGTTGCCGTTTTCGCTTCACCGGCCTTCGCCCATGCGATCGGCGGGTCCGACGCGGCATTTGTCGCGGCGACTCGCGGGGCCGATCCTTTCCCGTTCATCTATCTCGGCGCCAAGCACATGGTGACGGGGTACGACCATCTCCTTTTCCTCGTTGGGGTGATCTTTTTCCTCTATCGCATGAAGGACGTGCTGCTTTACGTCTCGCTCTTCTCGCTCGGTCACTCGACCACCCTCTTGCTGGGCGTTCTCCTCGACCTCAGCGTCTCGTCTTTTATGGTCGATGCCGTCATCGGCCTGTCCGTCAGCTACAAGGCGTTCGAGAATCTTGGCGGCTTCCGGCGGCTCGGTTATCAGCCCGACAACCGGGTCGCGGTGGGTGGCTTCGGTCTCATCCACGGCCTTGGCCTCGCGACCAAGCTACAGGATCTCGACCTTCATCCCGACGGCCTCGTGCCCAACCTCATTGCCTTCAATGTCGGTGTCGAGATCGGCCAGATCGTCGCCCTGTCCCTAATCCTGGCGGCCATGACGCTCTGGCGCGCGACACCAAGCTTCGCCCGCCTTGCGGTCGCCGCCAACGCTCTCCTCTTTCTGGCGGGCGTCATCCTTTGCGGTCAGCAACTGGCGGGCTACTTTATCGTTGGAGATGCATAGATGAGCGACCCCCAGGCAAGCCTGCCCGACGCCCGGATCAGAGCCGACGAACTCAGCGTCAGGCCGAAGACCCTCGCCCTGATCGCCGGCGGCGGCGTTGTCGCTGGATCGCTGATCGTCCTCGGCGCCATTCTGCCCGCCGAATACGATGTCGATCCGCTCGGAATTGGCAGGCTCACCGGTCTCTCCCGCCTCTGGGCCCCGGACGAGGTCGCCTTCAAACCATCTGGCGGAGTTCCGGCGCATTCGTCCGCCACCCCCATCCAGACCCACACCGTGGACATTCCACTGGGCGCTTCGGACTGGCCCGAAGCCGCCCTAGAATACAAGGTCGCCATGGCGCCGGGCCAGACCATTCTCTATTCTTGGACCGGCCGGATGGCCGATGGCTCGCCCCTCACCGTGCCGCTCGATTTCGATTTCCATGGGCACACTATCGCGGACGGCGAGGAAATGACGGTCGCCGAGTACCGCAAGGCCTCTGGCGCCGCCGACACCGGCGCCCTCGCCGCCCCCTTCGAAGGCATCCATGGCTGGTACTTCAAGAACAATGCAGCCGATCCGGTCATCGTCCGCCTTCAAATCGAGGGCTTCTACACGCTCGTGCCGCCCGGTCAGCCAGGGAATGAATTCAGCGTCCGGCCGCTTGCGCCCGAGTAGGCTTCAGCCATCACATTCGCTTCACCGGCCGCCTCCCCCACCGTTGCCGATTTGCCGCGCGATCAGGCTCATGCCAAAAATCGTCCCCTGACCGGCGAATGACGCCCCATCCGCACGACGCCCCGCCCGGGAGATACCCATGCGCTTCGCTCTGCTCGCTTCCGCCTTCTTGTTCGCCGCCCCGGCCTTCTCGCCCACATTCGCAGAAGAGCCGCTGCACTTCCCCAAGAAGCTCGATCGCACCGACTTTCAGCAGATCATCTCCGACGTCGGCCCGATCTACATCGCCGGCCAGCCGACCGCCGACGCGATGCGTTCAATGGCCGCCGAGGGCGTCACCACAGTTATAAATCTGCGCACCCAGCAGGAGATGGATAACCGGAAGCAGGTTCCTTACGACGAAGCCGCGCTCGTCAAGGAACTGGGCATGACTTATATCCACATTCCTCTGGGCGGTCCCGATACTCCCTATAGCCCCGCCGCAGTCGAACAGGTCGCCGCCGCGATCAAGGCCGCCGGCGACAAACCGATCCTTCTGCATTGCACCGTCGCCTGGCGCGCCAGCCACATGTGGGCTGCCTACCTGATGAAGCATCGCGGCGTCTCCAGGGACGAGGCGATCGCTCAGGCCAAAGCGATCAATCTTGGCGGCGCCTATGGCGGCGTCTTTCCCCTAGACCAGTTCCTGGGCGAAGCCTCTGGCGCCGCGCCCGCCAGCATGACGCCGCGGCCCGTCGCCAACTAGCCTCCCCTCGCCAGCGACGACCCCTCGCGCTAGCCCTCTGCTGAGGACATTTCCGGCAGGGGTCCTTCAGGCGTTGAAATTCAGCCGCAGCCCCGTCTCCGGCCAGCGAGTCTTCACAAGTGTCCCGCCCCTGGAAAACGTCAGATAGGCATCTCTCATGTCATCGCCGCCAAAGGCTATATTTGTCGTGTAGCGATCGGGGGTCGGAAAGACTTCGTAGGATCCGTCCGGCGCGATCGACGTGATCGACCCGTCGAGCACTGTCGCCACGCACACCTTGCCCGAAGCCGTCACCGCCAGGCTGTCAAAAAATCTGAGCTCAGGCAGCGCCATAACCACACGACCCGGAAACGGCCCCTTCTGCGGCCGGATCACGCCCGGCGAGACGATGTCATACGCCCAGAGCCGGCTGGCGCTCGTCTCGGCTACATAGACCGTTGACCCGTCAGGCGAGAGCCCAACGCCGTTCGATCCCGAATTTCCGAAATCCACCTCGACGATCTTCGATCCATCCGGCCTCGCATAATAGAGCCCGCCCTTGTCACGCACCCGTCCCATGTCCTTGCCATAGTCGGTGAACCAGAAGCCGCCGGCCTTGTCGAAAACGAGATCATTCGGCCCGCGCAATTTGTGTTCGCCGCATGTGTCGTAGATGCGCTCGACCTTTCCGTTAGCGAGATCGATCCGCTCGATCCGTCCACCCGAGTATTCCTCGCCCATGAACATCGGGTTGGTTTGGCCCCAGCCAAAGCCGCCATTATTGCAGACATAGAGTGCGCCATCCGGACCGATGGCGGCGCCATTGGGGCCGCCGCCAAGGTCCGCAACGATCTCGGTTTTTCCCCCGCCCCAACACCGCGTCACCGTCCCGCGACGGATTTCGACAACGATCACCGATCCGTCGGACATGACGACTGGCCCCTCGGGAAACTCCAGGCCTTCGGCTACGACTTCGAATTCCATTGACTTCTCCACCCGGTTCGCCAACGCCGCGTCCTAACTTTTCCGCACAAGTTCGCGGATCACGAATGCATGCTCGTTGGCGTCGTCCGCCTCAAACCGGACCGCGCTTGCTTCCCGCCACTCGCGGCGATCGAAAAGCGGGAAAAACACGTCCGCCTCGGCCTCAGCGTCTACTTCGGTCAGCCAGAGGCGATCGGCGGCGGGCAGGCAGGCCGCATAAAGGGCCGCCCCGCCAATCACGCCGATTTCCTCTTTGCCTACCTTCGCCGCGATGGCTTTGCCAACGGAAATCGCCGCAGCGACGCTGGAATAGACCAGTGCGTGCGGGGCGGGAACATCGGTTTGTCTTGACACCACGATATTGGCCCGTCCCGCCAGCGGTCGTCGCGGCAGGCTATCCCAGGTTTTACGTCCCATCACGACAGGCTTGCCCGCCGTCACTGCCCGGAAATGCGCCATGTCGGCCTTGAGACGGAACAGCAGGCCGCCCTTGTAGCCGATCTCGTTTCGGCGTCCGACCGCTACGACAAGGCTCAATCCCACATCTTCTCCCATCTGCGATACTGGCTCTCACGTCTGCGATGCTGGCGGGCCCGCATGGTGCTGGACTTGATCACCCATGCGGTATTTGGCGTAGACGATGGAGCAACCTGCGTCCAATCAGACGCAGGTTGATCTGGGAGACGGGACCAGCGTTTCGCATTTCGCGCAACTGCAGGCGGAGGGATAACGGATGGACGCGGTCTCGGAGGTCTGGTCCCAGCTGGTCGGGGCGTTCACCAACCAGAATCCCTCTCAGTTTCCATTGGCGCTGGCGGGTCTTGCGGCGACCGCCATCCTGATCTGGTTTCTCAAGGGCCGGGCCTGGGCATACTTCTATGTCGCGCTCATTCCGTTCTTGAACTGGACGTTCGGGCGCAGCGACATTCCGACATTCGACCTTACCCCGGCATTTGGGTGGATGTCGAATAGCGCAGCCCCGATCATCTTCAATCCGCTGACGATCCTCACCGGTTTCGTTTTCGTCGTCCGGGATTTTGTGCAGCGCGAAATGGGCCATCGCGTGCTGATCCTGATGGCGCTGGCGATCGGATGGTCGTTCTACTACTCGTGGCCGGTCATCGCGCTCGCTTCTGCGGTCGCCTTCGCAATTTCCGAAGCGGCTGACTGGCTCATCTTCACGTTCACCCGCTACCGGCTATCGACGCGGATCCTGTTGTCGAGCGTCGTCGCGGCGCCGGTTGACACGACGGTGTTTCTGTATGGCGCAGACCTGGCGCGACAGATGAACGGCGACCCGGCCGGCATCATGTTCAACACGCCGAACTGGATCTTCTTCATTGTCGGCAAGCTGGTCGGCGCGCTGGTGGTGTCGTGGATGATCCGTCGGCGGGAAGAACGCGGGACGGTGGATCCGGCGGCGGCGTGACACCCGGAAACGAAAAGGGCGGCCCGTCGCCGGACCGCCCGTCGGCAATTCAGCCGGTAACGTCAGTGCTGCTCGGCCGGAGGCGCGGCCGGCACTTCAGTGGTGGTCGTCGTGGTGGTCGTCGTGTCGGCAGGCATGCCGGCGGCAGCGGCGTCGGCAGCGGCGCCGGCAGCATCGACGGCTGCGTCGGCAGCGACACCGGCAGCGTCGGCGGCTTCACCGGCGGCGTCGACGGCGGTTTCGGCGGCTTCCTGGGCAGCTTCGACGGAAGCAGCCGGTTCTTCCTGTGTGCAGGCGGTGAAGGCGAGAGCGGCGAGCGAGGCGGCCGCGACGGCGATGAGTTTAAGCGACATCTGAAAGATCCCTCCGACGGATCACGAACCGCCCCGGTCAAGTTATTCGCCGGGCGGCGACGCTTCTTCATCCCAGTCCGACGAAAAGCGCAAGTGATTGAAACATTGCGGCTTATTTAGCTTTATGACGTGACCCCCAGCACGCCAGCATCGTTCTCGCGGCGCCCCTTGTCACCGGCTCCGGGGACGCCCTTGGCGGCGCCTCTCGACAAAACGCCAATGGCCTTGAATCCATTCAGGACTTGTTCAGGTCGCGCCCGAACTGTCGATTGGTCGCGGACAAGGCGAGGCCAGGCGTCTCAAATGGCGACGGGCGCCTTGATGTGGGCGTCGGCGGCATAGTCCTTCAGGGTGAAATCTTCGTAATCCCACCCGAACAGGTCGGTCTTGTCCGGATTTAATCTGAGAACAGGCAAGGCGCGGGGCGTGCGGGTCAGCTGGAGTCGCGCCTGATCGACATGATTTGCGTAAAGATGGACGTCCCCGAAGGAATGCACGAACTCGCCCGGAGCGAGCCCCGTCGCCCGCGCCATCAGCAGTGTCAGCAAGGCGTAGGAGGCGATGTTGAACGGCACGCCGAGGAAAACGTCCGCCGACCGCTGGTAGAGCTGGCAGGACAGCCGCGAAACGCCCTCGGCGTCTGGCGCCACATGGAACTGGAACAGGCAGTGACAGGGCGGCAGAGCCATGTCGCCGACGTCCGCCGGATTCCAGGCCGAGACGATCAGGCGCCGGGAATTGGGGTCACGGAGGATGTCGTCGCGCACCTTCGACAGCTGGTCGATCGTCTCCCCCGAAGGCGCCAGCCAGAACCGCCACTGCTTGCCATAGACCGGCCCGAGATCGCCGTTTTCGTCTGCCCATTCATTCCAGATCGAGACGCCGCGCTCCTGCAGCCATCCGACATTGGTCTCGCCGCGCAAGAACCAGAGCAGCTCGACGATGATCGATCTGAGATGAAGCTTCTTGGTGGTCAGCATCGGGAAGCCGGCGGAGAGATCAAAGCGCAGCTGACGTCCGAACACGCCGCGCGCGCCGGTCCCCGTCCGGTCCGGACGGTCCACGCCATTCTCCATAATGTCGGACAGAAGATCGAGATACTGGCGCATGGCGGCTCCTGCAGAAAAACCGATTCGCGAGCCTAAACCATCCTGCAATCAAACTGAGTGCGCTTGACCGCAGAAAGTTGCTCTATCCCGAAGGTGTCGAGCAACGTGTCAGCGTCCAAACGGACGCAGGTTTTCCAGCCGCGTTCTCCAGCCGCGATTTTTGGTTATCTCGCAGGCCATCATTTTCCGTTTTCATCGAGATTGAGCATCAGCGCCGGGTCAATCTCGGCCGCGTCGCCGCGTTTGCACCCATCGACGAGACTGGTCGCCTGTTCAGGGCTCAGCCCTGGCGCCCTCTTCAGAGAACTCCACCCGGCATTCGTGCGAACACGTCAGCTCGCGAGCCGGAGCTGCAGGGTAACGTTGCGGGGCACGTTGTATCGCCGCGTAGTCGGACCCTCGAAGAGTACGTAATCCTCATCAAAGGCGTTGGTCGCATTGGCGGAGACTTCCCAGTTTCCGAATTGCACGCCAACGCGGATATCCACCAGCGTGAACTGTCGCAGTGGCGGTGTTTGTTCAACTTCCTGCACGCCGCCGGTCTGATACGAGTAAACTAGGTTGGCGAACGCATCGACTCCGTTCGCCACAGTCCGCCTGTAGTTCAGGGCGGCGCCTGTCGTCCATTCGGGCGATTGGGGAATCTTGGACCCCGCCAGCGGGCCGCTCGTGATTTCGCCGTTCAGCCAGGCGCCCGAAAGATTGGCCCTCAGTCGCCCGCCCAGCAGGTCCCAGTTGGAAGCGAGCTCCAGCTCGACACCCCTGGGCTCGGCCTGGCCCAGATTCGTGAAGAAGAGGGTGTTGCCGGTCGGGCAAACGGGGTTGGCGACAAAGCAGCCATTGTCCCGCTGGATGATGATGTCGTCGACCGTCGACTGGTAGGCGGCAGCCGTCACGAAGATGTTGTCGGTGATGTCGCCCTTGGCGCCGATCTCGTAGGTCAAAGTCTGTTCGTCGGTGAAGCCCGCAGGGATCGCAACGGGCTGGCGGGGATCGCCCGAATTGGTGTTGAATCCGCCGGCGCGGAAGGCCGTTCCCGCCTTGGCGTAAAACAGGAAATTTCCGGCGAGCTTGTATCCCACCGTGGCGTTGTAGGAGAAATTCTCGGGCTGGATCGCGGCGTCGCGGAAGGTCCGGACGCCCGACGGAGCGAGCGTAAAGCGGTTGTACTGCACCTGGCGGCGTTTGCGCCGGTCCTCGACCTGGCGAGCCTCGAAGACGACGTTCAGTTCGTCGGTCACGTCGTAGCCGACCGAGCCGTAATAGGCGAAGGAGTTCAAAAGCGCCTTCGAATCGGTGCGGTCTCCACTGACGCTCAGCGCTCCGGTCAGGCTGGGATTGGTCTGGAAGGACAGCAACAGGCTGCCGTTTTCGATCTGCAGGTATTCGAGGCCGGCGAGCCAGCTCAGCCGGCCTGTGTCGGCGCCTGCAATGTGGAGGTCCGAGAACCAGGTTTCGGCGGTGTCGAAATTGTCCTGCGTCCTGTTGGGGTCGCGCACGGCGGCGGGCGCGGCCGAACAGACTCCGGGGACTGCCCGCGCACAGACGATCCCCGAAGCGATCTGCTCCGCGCGCTGCTGTGGGTTGGTGGCGTCGACGTCGAAGCCCTGGTGGGACAGGCGCTTGCGCCACATCGTTGTCGACGTAATCGACGCCCAGTCCATGTCGTAGTCGGCCGTCAGGTTGAACATGGTGACGTCCTGCTCACCCGAGCCGGCGTAATTCCAGGCCAGGGTGCGGGGCGGGGCCACGTTGCCGAATGGTAGGCCTCCGGCCGGGTTGGGCGGGGAGACGACGGTGAAGGCCAGCTGCGGAATGTCCGCGATCTGGTTCTCGCCCAGAAAGTTCACCTCCAGACGCTCACCCCGGTAATTGATCTGGGCGCGGTAACTGAAGAGGTCGGTGTCGTCATTATAGCGGTCGAGGAAGGTATTGTAGAAGAAACCCTTGGATTGATCGATCGACTTGAGGCCGAACCGCGTCGAGATCTGGTCGGTGATCGGGACGTTGGCGATCATCTGCAATTCGGTCTTCTCGTTGTCGAGACCGTACTTCAAATCCACGGAGGCGCTCAGGTCCCGGGTCGGCCGCTGCGAGATGATGTTGACGGCGCCGCCCACGGCGTTGCGCCCGTAGAGTGCGCCCTGCGTGCCGCGCAGGACCTCGACGCGGCCAATGTCAAAGAAGTCGATGTCGGCGAAATTGCGCGATCCGAGATTGTTGGAGCCGCCAGCGATGTAGGCGCCGTTCGAATAGAGGCCAACCGCGCCGTCCGAGCCGCCTCCCCTGGCGGGGCCGGAATTGCGGATCGTGATCTCGCTTGAGAGCCCGGTGGACGTGCCCGCATACCGCACACTCGGTATGTTGGCGAGCAATTGCTCCGCATCGACCACGCCGCCGCGGTCAGCGATGGATTCAACGTCGATCACCGAGGCGGCCAGCGGCACGTCGCGAAGCACTTCGGCCGTCTTCCGCGCGGTCACGATGATCGTGTCCTGATCGCCGTCGGCGATTTGCGCATCGCCTGTCTGAACGATGACGGACCCCGGCGCCGGCACGGTCTGCTGCGCGCTTGCGACGCCTGCGCCCGCCGTCAGGCATGCCATCGCCGACGTCCAGAATCCCAGGGATTTTATCATCGGATGTTTCCGCCTTCCCGTTGATGTTCCTGCGCTTTCGACGCAGCCCCACAGCGCCCACTCTTTCGCGTTCACGAAAGCCCCGCCGGATCGCGCTGGCAGTGCTTCCATTTGTCGCTAATTCTGCGCGAACGTGCAACTTGATTCACGAAATGCGCCATGCCGGCCCGGGCCGGCTCGCGCCGGTCGCAAAAGAAGGGTCTTCGCGATCCTTTTTCAGGCCGCCCCCGCCCCCTCCGGAAATCCCAGGCGAACGGCGGCTGTCAGGGAGCCATGTGGGCGGCCTGCCTGGTCATCTCGACCGCCGATTCGGTTTGCCCGTCCGCTTCGAGCGTCCTGATCCGGAAGACGAGGCCCGCAAGCCCGGCGCCGATCAGCGGCGCGACGATGAACAGCCAGAGCTGGCTCAGCGCCGCTCCCTGGGCGAAGACCGCCGGTCCGAAGGAGCGCGCCGGATTGACCGACACGCCCGTCACCTGGATGCCGACAATATGGATCGCCGCGAGGGTGAGCCCGATGGCGAGGCCGGCGAAGGCGGCCGGCGCGCGCGCCTGGGTCGAGCCCAGGATCACCACGAGGAAGAGGAATGTCGCGACGATCTCGAAGACGAGCGCCGCCGTCATCGAGTACTGGCCGAGATAGCCCTCGCCCCAGCCATTCGATCCAAGCGCCCACTCTTCCGGCATTTCGAACCCGGCCTGGCCGGTGGCAATGACATAAAGGACGCCAGCGCCCGCCAGCGCCCCCAGGAACTGCGCCACCCAGTACATCACCATGTCGTTGAGGCTCATCCGCCCGGCGACGAACGCGCCGAAGGAGACGGCGGGATTGACGTGGCATCCGGAAATCGGTCCGACGCCATAGGCCATGGCGACGATGGCCAGCCCGAAGGCCAGCGAAATGCCCAGCTGCCCGACCGTGTCGCCCGCCAGAACGGCCGATCCGCAGCCAAGCAGAACCAGCGTGAACGTGCCGATGAATTCGGCGACCAGCTTTTTCATGCAGATGTCCCTCCCAAGACGTTCGAGGCGGGAAAATGCCGGGGTTTGCCAGACCGCGCCAGCCGGAATCTGGCGTCCTCCGCCGCGATTCGAGGCGAGTGTCAGGTTGAGCGGATAAAGCATCCGTTCTTCCCTCATTCATGAAGACGCCCTATATTCGCAGTGTTCCCACAAGGAACTATGGCGATAAACCCTCGCGCAATAAGCGGCTCGGACCCGGGGGCGGTACCCGGCGGCTCCACCAGATTTCCGGTTCATGGGCCGGATGGATGAGGGGCCGAAATAGCATCGACGGACGTGTAAAGGCGAAGACTTCACCCGCATGGGCCCCGACAGAAGCCCGATACGCAATAGTTGCCAATGACAACTTTGCTCAGGAAACCCGTCTCGCTGCGTAAGCAGCTGATGGATTCCAAACCTAAGTCCTTAGCTGTAGCAAGCTAAGGCGGGGCTCGGAGGGGCGCCTGGCAACAGAAGCCCCTCCACTCATTTCCGGCTTTTGGCTATTCGCGCTCAGCTCTTCGCTATTCGCGTGCAGGACCTATCTTAGCGACACGCACGCTCAGGAGTCGCACGATGAAACGCACCGCCACAGCCGTCTGGGCCGGCGCCCTCAAGGACGGCAAGGGCGCGATCTCGATGCAGAGCGGCGCCCTCAGGGACGCCCCCTACTCCTTCAAGGCGCGCTTCGAGGACGACAACAACCAGACGTCGGGCAAAGGGGCCGCCACCAACCCGGAAGAGCTGATCGCCGCCGCTCATGCGGGCTGCTTCACCATGCAGCTCTCGCACTTTCTGGCCGAGGCCGGACACCCCGCCGCGAAACTCACCACGAGCGCCGAAGTGACGGTCGGCCAGGGCGAAGGCGGCATGGCCATTTCGAAAAGCGCCCTGACATTGCGCGGCGACGTGCCCGGCATGACTGAGAGCCAGTTCGTCGAACTCGCCGAGAAGGCCAAGGCAGGCTGCCCGGTGTCCAAGGCGCTGGCCGCGATCGAAATCACGCTGGATGCAAAGCTCGAAGGGTAGGCGGGCGCACTTTCCTACCGCCCTCGTGGTTCGACGGACGCTTGCTTCGCAAGCTGCTCACCTTGAGGACTCTTGCGACATTGTGGATGTTGATACAGCCAAACTACCGCGCCTGCACAAACAGCGGCATGCCGCCATCGGGCCTCAGCGTGATGCGGATGTTCGGCGTGACCGTGTGCGCTGGGTTGGGCAGGATTTTCAGTTCGCGCACCAGAGTCGCGAGAATCGCAACCGCCTCCATGTAGGCGAACTTCATGCCGATGCAGATGCGCTGGCCCCCGCCGAAGGGCATGTACTGGAAGCGGTGGCGACCTTGCGAGCGCGCCTCCGAGAATCGGTCCGGATCGAACGCTTCGGGGCGGGTCCACAGCATCTCGTGCCGGTGCATGGCGTAGACCATGAGCAGCACGATCTCGCCCTTCTTCACCTCGATGTCGCCGACCTTCACATCACGCAAGGCGACGCGGTCAATGAGGGAGACCGGCGGGTAGAGGCGCATCGCTTCCTTGATCACCTGCTCGTGGAACGGCATGGCGTCGATCATCTTCGAGTCGACCGGCCGGTCACCGCAGGCGGCCTGCGCCTCCGTCAGCAGCCGCTCCTGGATCTCGGGCGCGTTGGCGATGAGATAGAGCGTGTAGGTCAGCGTGAGCGCAGTCGTCTCGTGTCCGGCGCCGATGAACGTCACCACATTGTCGCGCAGTTCATCGTCCGACAGACCCTTGCCCGTCTCGGGATCGCGGGCCGCGAGCAGGAGAGCGAGCAGATCGTGGCGCGTGTCACCGCTCGCACGGCGGCGGTTGATCGCGTCCACTGCCGCCTGCTTCAGCGCTGCGGCTGCGCGCGGCCCCTTGCTGTCGCGCGGGCGCGGAACCCAGCCGGGCAACCCCAGAATGTCGAGCACATCGGGATGGCCGAGGCTGTCGACATAATCAGAAACAGCCTGCGCCACCACTTCATGCCGGAAACCCGGATCGCGACCGCCCAGGATCGTCTCGACAATGACGTCCAGCGTCGTGCGCTGCATCTCGTCCATGACGTTGACGAGCGCTCCCGGCGCCGTCGATTTCATCCGGTCGGCGGCCGCCTGCGCTGCGGAGGAGAAAGTCGGGACCAGCGCCCGCAGCGCATCGATGCGGAATGCCGGCGACGCCGCCCGCCGCTGGAAACGCCAGTGCTCGCCCTCGGTGGTCAGCAATCCGTCTCCCGTCGCAGGGCGCAGCAGGCGCAGCTGGAAACTGGATTTGGCGAACGAGTCCGCCTCGTCCAGCAACACCGCTTTCATGTGTTCGGGCGTGCGAAGGTAATGCGTGGTTTTCCCCAGCCATCGCACCCCATGATAGGGTTCGCGATACATCGCCCTGGGCCAGACCGTCAGCGGATTGCGCACCATCCCCAGCAGGCCGCGCACGAAAGGCAACGGCTTGTCTGGCGGCGTAACTGTCTGCGGAACAAAGAACTCGGGGATTTCCGTCAGCGTGTCGGCCATCTACGGGCTCCGCACAGCGGGCGCAGGGAGGACCACGCGGCGCAGCGCCCGGCGCGCCGACACACGGGTGTTAGCACCCGCAACATGCGCCGTCGAGACGAAGCAACCGGCTCGGATCCTAGGCCCGCAGCGCCTGCTCCAGATCCGCGATCAGGTCGTCGGGCGCCTCGACGCCGATGGAGAGGCGCACCAGCGCGTCGGTGATGCCGAGGCGCTTGCGGCTTTCCGGCGGCACATCTGAATGCGTCATCGCAGCCGGATGAGACGCCAGCGTCTCGGTGCCGCCGAGGCTCACGGCCAGCTTCATGATTTTCAGCGCGTTGAGAAAGGCGAACGCCTCTTTTTCTCCGCCGTCGATCTCGAAGGCGAAGGTCGATCCCGGCGACTTGCACTGTCGCTCGAAAAGCGCCCGGTCGGGATGGTCCTTCGGCAGAAAATCGAGATACCAGACCGACTTGACGCGGTCATGCTCGCGGAGGTAGCGGGCGACTTCGCGCGCGCCTGCTTCCGCCGCGTCCATCCGCAGTTTGAGCGTCTCCAGCGAGCGCATCAGCAGCCACGCCGTGTGCGGGTCGGTCATCGTTCCCAGAATGGTCCGCATCACCTGGACCGGGGCGATGAAGGCCTCCTCACCCGAACACGATCCCGCGATGAGGTCCGAATGGCCGCCGACATATTTGGTGAGCGAGGTGATGCAAAGGTCAGCCCCGTGCGCCAGCGGCGTCTGCCAGAGCGGCCCGAGAAACGTGTTGTCGACAATGACGGGAGGACGGCCGGCCGGCGAGGCGAGCGCCTCGGAAATCTGGCGCGCCAGCGCTATGTCGACGAGGCCGTTGGTTGGATTGGCCGGCGTCTCGACAAAGATCGCGCCAACCTTGCCGCCGTTTCCGGACGCCAAAGCCCCAGCCCGTTGCGCGGCATCTCGAAAGCCGGCCTCGCCATCTTCCGCCATGAAGCCCGCGCCCGTGACGCCGAACTGCGGGAGGATGGTATGGATCAGGAACTCCGTGCCGCCATAGACCGGCTCGGAAAAGACGAAGCTGTCGCCGGGTCGCAGGAACGTCCACATCGCGGTCGAGATCGCCGCCATGCCCGAACAGAAGGCGAGGCTTCTTTCTGCCGCGTCCCAGACGGCCAGACGGTCCTCCAGCACTTCGAGATTGGGATTGTTGATGCGGGAATAGATGAGGCCGATCTCTTCCCCGCGAGCCTTCTCCCGCAGGCCATAGGCCAGCTCGAAAAAAGCCTTTCCCTCCTCGGCCGTGCGGAAGACGAAGGTGGACGTCTGGAACAGTGGCGGCTTCAGCGCCCCCTCCGAGAGGGCCGGCGAATAGCCATACCCCATCATAAGCGTCTCGGGCGCCAGCGCACGCGCGCCCAGCATTTTCGAGCGATACGGTTTGTGCGGCCTGGCCATGCAGAGACGATAGGCCGGCTTTGGCTCCGGTAAAGTGCTGGATGCGACAGCCGGAGCATCCTTCGATCGAACTGAATCAGTTGATCGAAGAAAGAGACCCTGTGTCAAAAGTGTGGGGCAAGCTGTCTGCGTCAGGGAGGACGAGAGGTTGCTCTGGCGCGCCCTTGCCGAAAAGTCCGCCTATCGTATGTGTGAAAGACAGGACCGGCGCAGCGCTCGCCCGGGGCTAGAACCAGATTTACCTGCGGATCGTCACGTCCTAGAGCCTCAGTCTGCGGCTAGGGAGGAAATGTTTGGACCGGGGCAAGACACCAAAGGACGAGATCGGGTACCAGGCCCTGACGCAAGCCGCGCTCAAGAGCGTGCTGCGCGCGGCGCTTCGCAAGGCGGCGACGCTCGGCGCCCTGCCCGGCGACCATCACTTCTACATCACCTTTCGCACCCGCATGCCGGGCGTGCAGATGGCCGATCATCTGAAAGACCGCTTTCCGGACGAGATGACGATCGTCATCCAGCTGCAATACTGGGACTTCGAGGTTCACGACGAGCGCTTCGAGGTCGGGCTAAAATTCGATCGGGTGCTGCAACACCTGCGCATCCCCTTTGCCGCCGTGACGCGCTTCTTCGATCCGTCGGTGAATTTCGGCCTGCAGTTCGATCCGGCCGAGGATCCCGGCTCGATGGAGACCGCGCCGGAATCCGGCGGCAAGGGCGCCGCAACGGCGGCTCCCGCTGGGGAAGCTGCCGGCGGCGAGGCGACAGTCGTGTCGCTTGACGCGTTTCGGCGCAAGTGACCCAAAACGGCGAACACGCACCGCCGCGCGTCTCGGACGCGCAGATGCTGGCCCGTTTCCAGGCTTCGACAAAGCGTCCCCCCTGCTCGCAAACCCTCGGCATGAAGCTGACCCGGGTCGATCAGGCAAGGCTGGAAATCGGACTCGAGTTCGAAGCGGCGCCAGCCTTCGCCAACCCCACGGGCGCGATTCAGGGAGGTTTTCTCGCCGCCATGCTCGACGAGGCCATGAGCACCTGTTGCATCATCGCTTCGAACGTCACCATGAATGCGCCGACCCTGGAGATGAAGGTGTCATTCCTGCGTCCGCTCTTCGTCGGCAAGGCGAGTTGCACGGCCCGCATCGTGAAACTTGGGAAGACCATCGCGTTCGTCGAAGCCGAACTCTTCGATCCCGATGGCGCGCTGGCGGCCAAGGCAAGCGCGACCCAGGCGCCCAAGGCGTTCAAGCGGTTCTAGCAGGCGCCTGCCCTTACCGGCCCAGCATCGCCAGCCACTGATCCTCGCTGAGGACAATCACCCCGTGCCGGGCGGCGTCGGACAGCTTCGAACCGGCCCCGGGACCGGCGATCAGGAAATCCGTCTTTCCCGAGACCGCGCTCGACACCTTGGCGCCGAGTACCTGGGCCTGCGCCTTGGCCTCGTCGCGCGTCATGCGTTCAAGGGCGCCGCTGAAGACGACCGTCTTGCCGGAGACAGGACTTCCGGCCTCATCAGCGGTCTCGAACGGCTCGACAATGACAGCTTCGAGCAGCGCGTCCAGCATCTCGCGATTGTGCGGTTCGGCAAAGAAATCGACCAGCGCTTCGGCCGCAACGTCGCCGAGACCGTCGATCGAGGCGATCGCAGCGAACCCGCTGCCGGGCCGGCCCTCCGCCGCCGAGGCGATCTGCGAGCGAAAGCTCGTCCAGTCGCCGAACTCCGCCGCAAGCGATGCGATCGCCGCCTTGCCGAGCGACTTGATCCCCAGCGCGGCGATAGAGCCTTGCAACGACGCGTCGGGCGAGACCGGCGGCGCCTCCGGCAGCGCATCGCCCAGTTCGACAAGCGCCTTGCGCGCGGCCGGACCGACTTTCGCCACGGACTCAAGCCGCCAGAAAGCCTCGTTGGGCCGCTCGGCGGTCGCGCGCGACATCGCCTGGTCAAGCGCCACGAACGATCCGAAATGGCGGGCGATCAGCCGCGCACTGGTCTCGCCGACATGCCTGACGCCCAGGGCATTTAGAAAGCGCGCGAAGCTCTGGTTCCTTGCCGCGTCGATCGAGGCGAAGAGATTGGCTGCGGAGGTGGGTCCAAAGCCTTCCCATTCCTCCAGAGGCGGCAAGCCGATCGCCTTTATCCGCGCCGCCAGCTGAAAGATGTGCTGAGGCGCCGTCACCACGCCCGCGCCATGGAACAGCTCGATCTGCCTCGCGCCAAGGCCGTCGATATCGAAGGCCCGGCGGGAGACGAAATGCTTCAGCCGTTCGACGGCCTGGGCAGGGCAAGTGAGACCGCCCGTGCATCGGCGATCGACGTCGGTCTCCTTCCCGCGCGCGCCGCGCAGCGCGCTCGACCCGCAGACCGGGCAGGTTTCAGGATAGATGAAGGGATGAGCGTCGGCCGGGCGTTTGTCGGACACGACGCGCACGATCTGCGGGATGACGTCGCCCGCCCGCTGAACCACCACCCAGTCCTTGATCCACACGCCCTTGCGCGCGATCTCGTCCTCATTGTGGAGCGTGGCGTTGGCGACGACGACGCCGCCGACAGTGACCGGCGCGAGCCGCGCCACGGGCGCAAGCTTGCCCGTGCGGCCGACCTGGATGTCGATGCCGAGAAGCTGGGTCATCGCCTGCTCGGCGGGGAATTTGTGGGCGGCGGCCCAGCGCGGCGAGCGCGACACGAAGCCGAGCCGGCCTTGCCAGTCAAGACGGTCAACCTTGTAGACGACGCCGTCAATGTCATAGCCGAGGCTCGCCCGCCGCGCCTCGATGCCGCGATAGATGGCGAGGAGCCCGGCGGCCGACAAGGCGCATTTCATCTCGATGTTGACCGGCAGCCCCCAGGCGGCGAACGCCTCGATCGCGCCGGTCTGGGTGTCGGCGAAGGCTTCCGTCGCCTCGCCCCAGGTGTAGGCGAAAAACCGCAGGGGCCGCGCCCGGGTGATCCCCGGATCGAGTTGGCGCAGGGAGCCCGCCGCCGCATTGCGCGGATTGGCGAAGGTCTTGCGGCCAGCCGCCGCCTCGCGAGCGTTGAGCCTCGCAAAGTCCGTGTGGCTCATATAGACTTCACCGCGCACCTCGATGCGCGCAGGCCAGCCGCCCCTGGCTGGCGCACCCTGGCCCTTCAGTGTTTGCGGCACATCGCCCAGCGTCCGCACATTGGCGGTGACGTCTTCGCCGACATGGCCATCGCCTCGCGTCGCGGCGCGCACCAGCCGGCCCTCCTCGTAGAGCAGGCTGCAGGACAGGCCGTCGATTTTCGGCTCGGCGGTGACTGCAAGATCGGCCTCGGGCGGGAGAGCCAGGAAGCGGCGGATGCGCGCCAGAAATTCCCCGACCTCGGCATCCTCGAACAGGTTGTCGAGGGACAGCATGGGCTTCAGGTGTTCGATCTTGCCAAAACCTGACGCGGGGCTGGCGCCGACGGTCTCGCTGGGACTGTCATCGGCCCGGAGTTGGGGAAACCGCGCTTCGATGTCCGAAAGACGACGGCGCAATGCATCGTAGTCCGCGTCGGTCATGCCGGGCGCGTCGTTCTGATAATAGGCTGTGTCGGCGGCCCGCATCGTTTCCGTCAGCTGCGCAAGCTCGGCTTGCGCCGCAGCCAGGGTAAGAGCGGCAGGAGGCTTTGGTCTCGCCATGGCAAATCCATAAACGCCCATCCCGCCCGCCGCCAGAGACCGGGGCGACCCTCAGACGCGCGCCAGAGAATTCTTCGTCCAGCCGGACGCAGGCTGCTTCAGCAGCCTGTCCGCCGCCGCCCGCGCCTCCCGCGTGACGCTGGCCCCGGCCAGCATGCGCGCGATCTCCTCGCGGCGGGCGGGCGGCGCAAGAACATCGACGGAGGTCGCCGTTTCCCCGCCTTCGTCGTCTTTCGAAATGCGCCAGTGATGCGTGGCGGCCGCCGCGACCTGCGGAGAATGCGTGATCGCCAGAACCTGCCTGTCCCGGCCCAGCCGGGCGAGGCGCTCGCCGATCGCGGCGGCGACCGCGCCTCCGACGCCCGCGTCCGCCTCGTCAAAGACCAGCGTGCCGCACGTCGATGCGCCGGCCAGGCAGACGCTGATCGCCAGCGCGAACCTCGCCGTTTCCCCGCCGGAAGCGATCTGGCTCAGCGGCGCAAACTCCGCTCCGGCATTCGTGGCGATCTCGAAGGCGATCTCGTCGAGCCCGGTCGGTCCGGCGTCGGCTTCGGGACGCGCGCTGATCGCCACACGAAAGCGGGCCTTGTCGAGCTTCAGCGGCCCGAGTTCTGCGGCCACCGCCTTCGACAGCTTCCGGCCTGCGGCCTCGCGTTTCGCGGTCAGGTTCGCCGCTGCGCCGAGATACCCCGTCCGGGCCGCCCGCTCCGCCGTCACGGCGGCGTGAAGCGCCCCATCCGACTGCTCGATTTCGTCCAGCTGCATGCGCAACCGGCAGCGAAGCGCCGGCAGCTGATCGGCGCATACGTCATGCTTGCGCGCTGCAGCCCGCAACGCAAACAGACGCGCTTCCGACGCCTCAAGCGCCTCGGGCGAGAACTCGCAACCCGCCGCCGCCATCTCAAGCGCGCCGCGCGCCTCGCCGGCCTCGATCAGCGCCCGCTCCAGAGCGTCCGCGGCCAGCCGCATCCGGACGGCCAGATCGCAGGAGGCGCCCTCACCCGCCAATCCCGGCAGGGAAAGCGCCCGGCTTATGGATCGGCCGGCATTGGCCAGAGCCGATTCGACACTGGCCCTCGACAACGCCAGCGACGCCGCGCCGATGGCCTCAGCCACCCGTTCTCCCGACTGCATGGCCGCCCTGTCGAGCGCCAGACGATGCGTCTCGCCCTCCTCTGGATCGAGTGCCTCAAGCTCGTCGAGCGCATGGCGCAGATAGGTCCGGTCCGACGCGGCGCGGGCGATGCGGCATTCCAGGGCGAGGCGGGCCTCGCGCGCACAACGCCAGACGCTCCACGCTCCGCCGACCTCCGCCAACAATCTGTCCGTTCGCGCATACGCGTCGAGAAGCCGCCTGTGCCGGCCGGCATTCAGCAGGCCATGGCCTTCATGCTGGCCATGAATGTCGGCCAGCATCGCTCCGGCCTCCTCGACCAGACCTGCGCTCACCGGCTGATCGTTCAGGAACGCCCGGGCCGAGCCTCCCCGCTTCATCGTGCGGCGAAAAACCAGCGGATCGCCTGACGCGACCGCAACGCTGCGGCCGGCCAGCCAGGCGTGGACCGGATGATCCCCGGCGATCTCGAAGCTTGCGGAAACGGTCGCCGCCTCCGCCCCCTTGCGCACATGGCCCTGGCGCGCCCGGCCGCCCATCGCGAATCCGAGCGCCGACAACAGGATCGACTTGCCGGCGCCGGTCTCGCCCGTCAGCGAGGTGAAGCCCTCGCCCAGTTCAAGGTCGAGCGACCGAACGAGGATAAAGTCGCGAATGGACAGGCCGACCAGCATGGTTTCGCTCATACCAGCAAAAGAACAATAAGGGAACACAAAAAACCCGCCAAACATCCGGCAAAATGGCGCGGCGGCGGAAAACGCAGTCGTGATGACGCGGGCGCGTGACGCGCGAAGCATCCTTCGCCATAGTCCGCGCAACTTATTGGGAGCCAGAAATCATGAAACGTCTGTTCGCCTCTGTCGCGCTTGCGACCGCAGTCCTCGTCGGCGTGACCGCCGCACCCGCCTTCGCGGCGCTGGAATCCGGAGTGGCGGCGCCAGACTTCTCCGCCCAGGGTATGCTCGGCGGCAAGGAATTCACCTTCAAGCTCGCCGACGCCCTCAAGACCGGCCCGGTCGTGGTCTACTTCTTCCCGGCCGCCTTCACGCCAGGCTGCACCCTTGAAACCCAGCTCTTCGCGGACGCTGCGGACGAGTTCAAGGCGGCAGGCGCCACGCTGATCGGCGTCACCGGCGGCGCTCGCATGGCGGACGGCAAGATGGCCGGGGCGAGCGACAACCTCGCCCGCCTCGCGGAATTCTCGAAGGAGCATTGCCGCGACAAATTCCCGATCGCGGCCGTCTCCGGCGAGACGATCGCCAAGTATAATGTGGTGATGCCGCAGCGCGCCGAACTCAGCGACCGCACCTCCTACGTGATCGGGTCAGACGGCAAGATCGTGTTCGCCCACACGACCCAGAAGCCCGACGAGCACGTGACCCTGACGCTGAAGGCCGTCAAGGACCTCAAGGCGCCGCACGCCCACACCCACAACTGACGCCGGCTACCCGGCGGTAACTCCGGGCCTGTCATCCCTGCCGAAGCGGAGCGGGGCGTTTTGCCTCCCTCAGTCGCAGACTGGGGGAGGTGGCGCGCTGCGCAGCAGCGTGACGGAGGGGGATTGCGCAAGCCTTTGGAAAGCCCCTCCGTCTTGCTCGTCCTTCGACACGGGCCTTCGGCCCAGCTCAGGATGGGGTGCCGCAATCCACCTCCCCGGCTTCGCCGGTGGAGGCAATCGGCCGGTGGTGGATAGCCTTTGGTGCAAGGCTCGCAATCGGCTCTAGAAAACCGAGTTCCACATCTTCGCGATCCAGTTGGTGGTCTGGCCGCCTTCGGGGCTCGCCGGCATCTCCACGCCTTCGCGGTCCAGCAGGGCGTAGGTTTCGGCATACCAGGTCGATCCGGGGTAATTGTAACCCAGCACCGCAGCGGACGCCTGCGCCTGGCCCACCAGCCCGACCGAAAGGTAGGACTCGACCAGCCGGTGCAGCGCCTCGGGCGCATGCGTGGTGGTGTCGTAGGTTTTCACGACATTGCGGAAACGGTTCATCGCCGCGAGATGCTCGTTGCGTTTCAGATAGTAGCGCCCGATCTCCATTTCCTTGCCGGCGAGCTGATCACGAACCATGTCGGTCTTGAGTTCGGCGTCGCGTGCATACTCGCTCTCGGGAAACCGGGCCGTGACTTCGTTGAGCGCCGTCAGCGCCAGCTCCGAACGCGCCTGCTCGCGGCCGACATCGATGATCTGGTCGAAATGGCTGACAGCGACGAGGTAGTAGGCATAAGGCGCATCCTCGGCGCCGGGATGCAGCGCGATGTATTCCTGGGCGCTGGACACGGCCTCGTCGAAATCTCTCGCACGATAATGGGCGTAGGCCGACATCAGCATGGAGCGCTGGGCCCAGACCGAATACGGGTGCTGGCGCTGGACCTCGTCGAACTGCTGGGCGGCCAGGTCCCAGTTGCGCTTGTCCAGGCTGGCGCTGGCCTCGCTGTAGATGACCTCCACGGGCTGCTCGACATAGGCCAGCTCCTCCGAACGGGAATTGCTGGCGCAACCGGCGGCAAGCATCGCGGCGCTCGCGGCGAACCATGCTTTCCGGGCAGGAGCTGAACGCATGTAAAACACTCCGGACAGTCTGAACCGGGCCGTTCTAGACCAAGCGCGAACCGGCGTCCAAGCTGAATAGCGGTACGACACTAGACCGGTCGCGGCCCCTCGGCGACCGCAGCGCCGGTTGGCGGCCCCGGCCTCTGGGTCCTGCGGGGCCGGCGACGCACCCAGCGCGTCAGCCAGACTATGAACCAGACGAGGCCCGCCACGATCAGCAGCCAGGGCAGAGCCATCGCCGTGAACATCACGACCGCAGCCAGCGATCCGACGATGCTGGGGACAAAACTGCCAAAGGCATCGCCAAGGGGTCGCCAGATCGATTCCGACACCGCGTCGTATCTTGCCTGATAGCTCAGCGTCACGGACGACATGGCGACACGGAGCCGCATGGCCGCCAGGATGGATTCCGTGGAGTCGATTTCGGCCTGCACCCGGGCAAGTTCGCGCTCGATCTCCAGCAATTCGCCAAGCTTGCCCGGACGGTCCCGCAGCAATTCCTGGAGCCGATCGCGCAGTGTCTTGGCGGAATTCAGCCGGGCCGACGTGTCGATCAGCTGGACCGTCAGATCCTCCGACATGGTGTTGTTCGAATCGAGTTCGGCCTCGAACGGTTTAAGGCTGTCGTCCATGTTCGCCTTGAAGCCGGTCATCCAGTCGGCCGCGCCCCGCAGCTCAAGCGACGCGTAGGCGCCTTCCTGTCCCAGACCGCTGATCGAGCTGTTGACGACGTAGCATTTGGCGGCCCCCGCCTGTTCGCACGCCGCCCGGTGGGCGTTGAGCAGGGCTTCCATGTTTCCGGTCGGGACCCTGAAGCCGAAGAAGTAGGTGTAGGCGATCTGCCGGCTTGCGGCGGGATCGGGCGTCTGCGCGGGCTGACCGCCGCCGCCCGGCTCCTGCTCAACGATCTGGGACCGGGAGGCGGCGTCCATGTTCGCCATCTTCATTTCGGCCATGGGCGGCGGTGGAGGCGGCGGCGGCGCGCCCGTAGCCATCACATCGGTCGGCGCGCTGCTGGACGGGTAGCTGTCTCCGCCATTCCCGCAAGCGCAAGCCGCCACGGCGAGACAGGCCAAGATCCATTTGCGCAGCATGTCGATCCACCCCGAATATGACGGCTCATGATGGCGCGCCCTTCGGGACGGAATCAAGGCGAAATTCATCGCCTATTCAGGCGCCTACACAAGGTGGGAAGCGGGGGGCGAGGGAGAGGTGACCCAGGCGCTGGCGTCCGGATCGGCGAGCACGGCCCTCAGCAGCCTGTTGTTGAGGGCGTGACCGGGTTGCTCGCCTTCATAATGCCCCTCGATCGGGCCGCCCGCCAGGAACAGGTCGCCAATCACGTCCAGCAGCTTGTGCCGCACGAATTCATCTTCCGTCTGAAGGCCGTCCGGATTGAGAATCCGGTCCCCGTCAACGACGATCGCGTTGTCCATCGATCCGCCCCGGGCCAGCCCCATCGACCTCAACTTCTCTACGTCGCCGGCGAAGCCGAAAGTGCGCGCGGAAGCGATGTCGCGCGCGAAGGCGCCCGGCTTCATCGTGAAGACGATCTTCTGGCGGCCAATGGCGCGGCTGGCGAAGTCGATGGTCACGTCGAGCTGCAAGCCCGAACCCGGAGAGAGCCGCACGATCTTGGCGCCCTCCCGGATCTCGACCGTCTTCAGGATCTGGAGGCGCCGTCGCAGGGCTTCCTGCGGGACCGGGCCTGCCCTTTCGATCAGACGGCAAAAGGGAGCTGAAGACCCGTCCAGGATGGGCGCCTCGGGGCCCTCCAGCTCGACGACCAGATTGTCGACGCCCATGCCCGAGCACGCCGCGAGCAAATGCTCCACCGTGGCGACCGACACACCGGCGCCGTTCGTGAGGTTGGTGCCGAGCTGGGTTGTCGAAACGTTGAGGGCGTGAGCCAGAATGACCGGATCGCGGTCCCTGACGTCGGTGCGGACGAAGCGAACGCCCTCGCCGACACCCGCCGGGCGCAGTGTCAGCCGGACGGTCTGACCGGTGTGGAGGCCGACGCCGGTGCAGCCTGCTTCCTGCGTGATGGTCTGCTGGCGATCCATTGCGCGCGCAACCTGCTGTCGTTTGTCTCCGGCGAGCTAGGATCGGCGCCGCTTGCGTGCAACGCACGGCTTGTTGCCGATTGTTTCCCGGAGGCGCGGGCGGGGTTTATGTGTTCGCCGAGCGCCGCAGAAAGGCGGGAATTTCAAGCTCGTCGTCGAAGCTCTCATCGTCGGGCGCCGCACGATGCGGTGGGGCCGGCGCTGATTCCTCGTGCGCGGGCTTCGCGCGCCAGCCAAACAGCGAGGCAAACGACCGGTTGGCGGATTCCGGGGGCAATTGCGGCATTTTGAGAGGTTCCTGTTCCCGCGTCAGGGCATGGACGGGAGCCGGCGCCGTTTCGAGCAGCAATTCTTCCGGTTCGTCGATCTCCTCGATTTCCTCGATCGGAGCGGGGCGGCCTGTACGGATGATCGGAGCGCCGGTCCGGACGGGGGCCAACTCCGGGTCGGCGCCCAGCTCAGCCATGGGCGCGGGCGGCGGCGTCGCGACCGGCGAGACAAGGGCTGCAACAGGCTCGGCCAGAAGCGCCGGGGCCGGCGCCGGCGCCGCCCGGGCGACCGGCGTCTGCAGGATGCCGGCGGCGACGACCGAGACGCGGATGCTGCCGGACATGGTCTCGTCGAAAGTGGACCCAAGGATAATGTGCGCATCGACATCGACCTCGCGCCGCACTTCATTGGCGGCCTCATCGACCTCGAAGAGGGTCATGTCATAGCCGCCGGTGATGTTGATCAGCACGCCCTTGGCGCCCCGGATCGAAACGTCGTCCAGAAGCGGGTTGGCGATCGCAAGCTGGGCGGCGCGCAGCGCGCGGTTTTCGCCTTCGCCCTCGCCCGTACCCATGATGGCGGTGCCCATGCCGGCCATGACGGTGCGCACGTCGGCGAAGTCCAGGTTGATCAGGCCTGGCATGACCATGAGATCGGTAATGCCGCGAACGCCGGAATGCAGGACCCGGTCGGCCATATTGAACGCTTCCGCGAATGTCGTCTCGCGGCTGGCGATGCGGAACAGGTTCTGGTTGGGAATGATGATCAGGGTGTCGACTTCGGAGCGCAGCTCGACAATGCCCTTTTCAGCGACCGCCATGCGGCGCTTGCCCTCGAAATCGAAGGGCTTGGTGACGACGCCCACCGTGAGGACTTTCTGCTCCTTGGCGATCCTCGCGATGATGGGGGCGGCGCCGGTTCCCGTGCCGCCGCCCATGCCGGCGGCGATGAAGCACATGTGGGCGCCATGCAGCAGCTTCTTGATCTCCTCGGCGGATTCCTTTGCGGCTTCGGCCCCGACCTCGGGATTGGCGCCGGCGCCCAGGCCCTCGGTCCGGCTCACGCCGAGCTGGATGTGGACCGGCGCCCTGGAGCGAGTCAGCGCCTGCGCGTCCGTGTTGGCGACGACGAATTCGACGCCCCGGAGATTGGATTCGATCATGTTGTTGACGGCATTGCCGCCGGCCCCGCCAACGCCGATCACGACTATCCGGGGGCTCAGTTCAAGCGCCATGGAACACCTTCGACTAAACGCTCCCCCAACGATCCCCTGATCGCGGCATTTTGAGGGAGAATCCCGACTTTTGCCTAAGCCCGTCTTAAAACCTTCGGCGTTTCAGAAATTTTCCTGAAGCCAGCTCGCGACCCGCCTGAACATTCCGGCGCCAGCGTCCGTATGCGCCCGGTCGATCGCCGGGCGCCCGACATCCGGCGACCCCATCAGCTCCCACCTTAACAGTCCGGCGGCGGCAGCGAAAGAAGCTGTTCCAAACGTCTCGCCAAGACCCTTTACATTGGTCGGCCGGGCAAGACGGACCGGCGCCCGGAACACGTCCTCCGCAAGTTCGCGCACACAGCCCAGCTGGCTGCCGCCCCCGGTGAGGATAATGCGCCTCGGAAGTGGGCGGCCCGCCGCCGACGCCCTGGACAGACGCTGGTCCATCAACTCGAAGATCTCCTCGATGCGCGGCCGCAGAATGCGGGCGATGTCGGCCCGGCTGCACTGCGAGGCCTCCAGCCGGCCGTCGGGACCAAGACGGGGCGCCTCCACCCTGTCTAGCGCCGTCAGGTTGGTCTGGCCGACCGCCCCATGCAGGGTCTTCATTCGTTCGGCTGCGGCGAAGGTCGTCCCGAGGCCCTGCGCCAGATCTGCCGTCGCGCGCGAGGATCCCATCGCCATCGCCTCGACGTGAACAAGGCCGCCGTCACAAAATGCTGCGGCGCTGGTAACGCCGCTGCCGAAATCGATGACCATCGCGCCATGCTCGGCCTCGTCCTCGACGAGGACGGCGAGGCCCGAGGCATAGGGCGCCGCCACGACCGCGACCGGCGTGAGGTGAGCCCGGGACACGCACTGCATGATGTTGCGCAAGCCGGCCAGGGGAGCGGAGACGACGACGAAGCTGGCCGTCATCGTGTCCGCGTACATGCCGCGCGGGTCCTTGACGCCCGAGGCGCCGTCGAGGGCGTACCCCAGCAGGGCCGAATGCAGGATTTCCCGCCCGCCGGAGCGAAAGCTTTCCAGCGCCGCCGTCCGCGCGTCGCGGACGTGCTGGGCGGTCACTTCACGGCCGTTCAGGGGAAGCTTGGCCCGCACCACGTCGCTCTTGAGATCGGGACCGCTGATGCCGACAACGACCTCGGTGATGCGCTGCCCGGCGCCTCTCTCGGCCTGTTCGACCGCAAGCCGGATGGAGCGTTCCAGGGCTTCGAGATCGATCGCGGCGCCGGCGCGGACGCCGCGTGTCGCCTGGACGCCGGCGCCAGCAACCCTTGGCTCGCCGTCAACAGCGTCCGCCCGACGGGAAATCAGACAGGTGATCTTCGAGGAGCCGATATCGAGGGCGGCCATCACCGCGCTGCGGCCGCCGGGGCGGTCGCGATCGCGCATGAGGGTACGCTGCGCCAGACTCGACATTCCGGTCATGCGCCTCCGAGAGCCGGCGCGCCGGGCGTCGGCTGCAGGGCGAAACGTTCCGGATGGCGGGCGTCGATCCGGGTGAGCGGCAGTTCGAGCAGGCGGTTCTGCGCCTGGAGGAAGTTGAGTGCGCCCAGCGCCTCGTCGAGCCGGCCGTCCTCGGGTAGCGCGACCTCGACGCCGCCGTGGAATGTGACATCCCAGCGCCGGTCGCCCACCCGTTTGGCGGTCTTCATCCGTCTGGCCAGTTCGGGATAATCCGACATCATCAGCAGGAGCGCCGACGCCGCCTCGGCGCCGTTGCGGCCGCTGACCCGCGGCAGGTGAATGAACGCGTCCGGATCAACCTGCGCGAAGGTCTTGCCGTGCTGGTCGATAACGCGCCAGCCCGCTCCGTCCCGCCAGAGGGCGATCGGTTCGCGCGTTTCGGCGATGATGGTGATCTGGTCGGGCCAGAGACGATGAACGCTGACGCCGCCGACGGCGTCGAGCTGTTCGATGCGCGTCCTGATGGCGTAGGGGTCGGCGGCCAGCATGCTTTCACCCGGCTCGACCATGGCGGCTTCGCGCGCACGCTGTTCGACGATTGGCTCAAGCCCCACAATGTTGACACGCTCGACGCTGAGGCCGGCGGCCCGCACCATCACATCGACGCCCTCCCCCATGCGCTTGCCGAAGGAGCCGAGCGATCCGCCCATCCAGGCGGCGGCCGTCACCATCACAGCTCCGCACACGACGGTTCCGAATGCGTAGGTGCCGGCTTTCTTCCGCAGCCAGGCGGCCGAATAGGGCATGTGTCCGGCCCGCATCGCGGGAGCATGCATCTCCGCGCGTTCGTCGGCGGGCGCCGCTATCCTGGGGCGTGTCGCCTTGCTCATCCGGTCACCTCGGTCAATTGTCCCTCGGACGGCGTCAGCGGGGGCATGACGCATCCTCGATCATCCAGCGGACCAGAGAGGGATAATCGATCCCCACATGCGCGGCCTGCTCGGGGATGAGCGAGGTGGGCGTCATGCCCGGTTGCGTGTTTGTCTCGAGAATCACGAGGCGGCCCGCCCTGTCGTCATAGCGAAAGTCCGACCGCGAAACGCCCCGGCAGCCAAGCGCCTGGTGAGCTTTCAGCGACGCATCGAGCGCCGCCTGGGTCACGTCGGGGGGCAGGTCTGCCGGGAGAACGTGGCGCGATCCTCCAGCGTCATATTTCGCCTCGTAATCGTAATATTCCCTTAAAGTCGTGATCTCCGTGACAGCCAGAGCCCGATCGCCCATGACGCCGACGGTGAGTTCGCGGCCGGGTATGAATCTTTCCAGCAGCGCGTCGCGCCCATAGGTCCATGTGCCGTCAACGAGTTCCTTCGGCGGACGGTTGGCGCCTTCGCGGACGATGAAGACGCCGAAGCTGGAGCCTTCCGCGATGGGCTTGATGACATAGGGCGGCGCCATCTTGTGGTCGCGCGCCAGGTCCTCGACGGCATAGACGCCGCCTTCGGCGATATCGAGACCGTGCTGGGCGTAGACGGCCCGCGACTTGTCCTTGTCCATGGCCAGCGCCGAGGTGAGCACGCCCGAATGCGTGTAGGGAAGTCCCATGATCTCGAGCAGGCCCTGAACGCAGCCATCCTCGCCCCAGGGTCCGTGAAGGGCGTTGAGGACCACGTCGGGGGAGGCGCGCTTCAGGGCGTCGCCGAGATCGCGATCGACATCGATCTCGACGACGTCGTAGCCGGCGGCGCGCGCGGCGTCCGCCATGCCCCTGCCCGAGGACAGCGAGACAGGCCGTTCCGACGACCAGCCTCCCATGATGACGGCGACGCGCTTCATGCGATGCTCCTTCTGATCCAGTCATGCGGCGCCAGGCGTTACCGGCGGGCTACTGAATTTGCGGTTCATGTTGAACGTAAAGTCGGTGGGGAGGAAATCCCGTGGACGCATCAACACCGCGCTTTGCTAGCGCGCGCCGCCGCGCTAGACCCCGCCCTCGCCAAGCGGAGCGTCGCCATGCCCCTTTCCCTTATCGGCGTCGATGCCGACGATACGCTCTGGCATCACGAAACCTATTACCGGCTGACCCACGCCAGGTATCACGACCTGCTGGCGGACTACGCCTCGCCCGAAACCGTCGAGGCCAGGCTCAACGAGGTGGAGCGCCGGAACATCGGCGTCTATGGCTATGGCGCCAAGGGGTTCACTCTTTCGATGATCGAGACGGCGATCGAGATCAGCGGGGCGCGCGCCTCGGCCTCGGTGATGAAGGAGATTCTGGCGGCCGGCCGCGAGATCATGCAGCACCCGGTCGAGCCTCTGCCCGGGGTCGCCGACGCCCTGGGCGATCTCAAGAAGCGCGGCAAGCTGATCCTCATCACCAAGGGCGATCTTTTCCATCAGGAGACCAAGCTCGCAGCCTCGGGACTGGGTTCGCATTTCTCGGGGGTCGAGATCGTCAGCGAGAAGACGCCGGAGGTGTACGCCCGGGCTTTCGCCCGCCATGGCGGCTCGGCCGGGACCAGCCTGATGGCGGGAAATTCGGTCCGATCGGATGTGCTGCCCATGCTGGCGGCCGGAGGCCATGCGGCGCTGGTGCCCTATCCGCTGGTCTGGGAGCACGAGGCGGCGGCCGTACCGGTCGATCATCCCCGGTTTCGACAACTGGGCTCTCTGGGCGATCTGGCGGGCTGGATCGACGAGATCGGGTGAAGCCATGCTCCCGCCGCGCCGCAAGCCCTTCTTCTCCGACAGCACGGGAACGGGCGCCGAGATCACCGCGCCCCACACGGCGGACGAGATGGGCTGGCTGGTCGACAATCTCGCTGGCGACGCACGCTGGTTTCCCGACTGGCGCCTCGAAGGGCGCGCGGCTCAGGACATTCCCGTCCGGCTTGAGGTTATCGAACACGACGGGGGACGCCTCACCCGCATCCGCGCCGCGACGGTCCTTGGCGAGGCGGAGATCGTGGCCGCGCCCGACCCTTCGGGCTGGGTGCTCATCACCGCCAGAGCGGGCGGCGCCGAGGTCTTCCGCGCCTTCATGGATCACCCTTACGAGGAATACGAACTCTGGCCCTCCGGCTCACGGGCGCCGCAGCACGCCGAACCGCCGGGACGCATGGGAAAAAAGCGCACCTGGATCAGCCTGTCAGCAACGCTCTGGCCAGAGCTTTCGCGGCTGGCGCCCGGCGGCCATTTCAACGCCTCGGTTGTTGAATAGAATAGACTCTCAATTGCCCGGCCCGGGCTCGATCCTTTTCCCGCTCGGCCGCGTCCCGACAAAAAGGGCTGAAACCGCCAGAAACAGCGCTGTGACGGCGACCGCCACAGGCGGAGCGCGTGAGGCCAGAACCAGGCCGAATGACAGGATCATCATGCCGATCGCCAGGATTTTCACCCGGGTGGGGATGGCGCCTTTCTCTCGCCACGCCACCACGCCCGGACCGAATCTCGGATGGGTGACCAGCCAGGCCTCGAATCTCGGCGACGAGCGCGCAAAGCAGGCCGCCGCAAGGATGAGAAACACGGTGCCCGGCATCATCGGCAGAATATAGCCGGCGACGCCCAGCCCGACGCACGCGCAACCCGCCAGAAAATAGACGGGGCGCAGGGCGCGACTGCGCCGGGAATGCTGGAGGGGCGGCTCTGGCGTCATACCGGTCGCTTGCGATGAGCGTGCGACCCTACTGCTTCTTGCAGGCTATTTGCAATTCATTCGCAGGATGGCGACAGGGTGGCGCTCCCAATCTGCCTTGCACTCCGCCGGCCGGCGTTCACGGTCTCGGCATTGTCCCCTCGATCGGCTTGGCGAAGCGCCGCAAACATCTGTATGCTGGCGGTCACGACGGAGAATACCGTTCAAGTCAGGGGAAGAGATGTCCAACACCATGTATCGACAGACCGTGTATCGACAGACCGCGTATCGACCGACCGCGCGCATGTGGATGGTTGCGGCTTCCGCAATCATGCTGGCCGCCGCCTGCGGCAATGAAGCGCCGGCGCCCGCGCCGACCGAGATCGCCGCCGTGGCGGCCAAGCCGTCGGACGCCAGGGCATGGCCGGCCGCGGCGGTGGCCGATCCCACCACGCTCGGCTTTACCGTCGAAGGGCTCGCCGCCCTTGACGCCGCGATGGCCAAATCGGTCGCCGACCAGGACGTCGCCGGCATGGTGACGATGCTGGTGCGCAATGGCGACGTAGCGCAGTTCAACACCTATGGCGTCCAGTCCGGCGAAGCGCCGATGACAAAGGATACGATGTTCCGGATCTATTCGATGTCGAAACCGGTCACGGGCGTCGCCCTGATGCAGCTGTTCGAGCAGGGCAAATGGCAGCTCGACGATCCGGTGACCAAGCACGCTCCCGAACTCGCCAGCCTCAAGCTGATGACGGGCGTCGACAAGGCCGGCAAGGCGATCCTCGCCGATCCGTCGCGGCCGCCGACCATGCGCGAGATCATGACCCACACGGCGGGCTTCGGTTACGGTCTCGCCGGCAATGACCCGGTCAATGAGGCGTTCCGCGACCAGGCCGTTCTCGGCTCTCCGAACCTCGAAGAGATGATGACCAAGGTCGCGGGAATTCCGCTCCTTTTCGAGCCAGGCACGCGCTGGTCCTATTCGGTGTCCGTCGACATCCAGGGCTATCTGGTCCAGAAACTGTCGGGCCAGAAATTCGGCGAGTATCTCAAGGCCAACCTGTTCACCCCGCTCGGCATGGACGACACGTCGTTCTTCGTCACCGAGGCCAACAAGGCGCGCTTCGCCGACGTCTATTCATGGGACGAGAAAACCTCGAAGATCGTCGCCAATCCCGAGCGGCCGGACCGGCCCGGCTTCACCGATCCCAACCGTCTGGAATCCGGCGGCGGCGGACTGGTATCGACGATCCACGACTATGCGCGCTTCTGCCAGATGATGCTCAACAAGGGCGAACTCGGCGGAAATCGCGTGCTCAAGCCCGAGACGATCGCGATCATGACGTCGAACCATATCGGCGACCTGCGCCTTTATTCGGACGGCACGACCGCCAATCCGGGCCTGCCGGGCGTGGGCTTCGGCATGGATTACGCCATCTATACCGACCCGGCGGCCGCCAACGTCCCCAATGGCGTCGGCACATATTACTGGGGCGGCGCGGCGGGAACCTGGTTCTGGATCGATCCCGCCAACGATCTCTTTTTCATCGGCATGATCCAGCGCATGGGCCCTGCCCGTCCCGATGGCATGAACTTCCGGGGCGATTCGGCGAAACTGGTCTACGCCGCGCTTCAGGGCGCCGCGCCCGCCGCAGCCGTTTCGCCCGCGCCAACTCCGGCGCAATAGGTCCGGCCGAACGCCCGCTTCGGCGGTGAGCGATTGTCGACTCAGGCGACGTCCGGCATGGGCGTCGCCTGAAACGTGTCCGTCCCATTGCGAACTCTTTGCGAGAGGTCACCACGATGCTTGAGCAGTTCCGTGTTGCGCACGCCCGAACCTGGCTGGCGGCCGGTCTGGCCAGCGTGCTCGCGGCCTGCGCCACCGCGCCCGGTCCCGACGCCAGGGCGGCTCAATGGCCGACCCGTGCCGACGTGGTCGCGACCCAGACGGACTTTACGCCCGAAGGCCTCGCCGCGCTCGACGCCCGCCTCAAGGAAGCGGTCGACAAGGGACAGGTGTCCGGTCTCGAATATGTGCTGTTCAAGGATGGAGAGGTCGCGGCCTTCAACACCTTCGGAACTCGCTCCTTTGGCGGCGCGCCGCTGACCGAGGACACGATCTTCCGCATCCGGTCGATGACCAAGGTGATCACCGGCGTCGCCCTGATGCAGCTCTATGAACAGGGCAAATGGCAGCTTGACGACCCGGTCACCAGATACGTTCCCGAATTCGCCAGCCTCAAGGTCCACACCGAGGACGCCGACAAGAAAGTTGTGCTGGTCAACGCCGCGCGCCCCGCGACGATGCGCGAACTGTTCACCCATACCGCAGGCTTCGGTTATGGGCTCAGCGCCAACAACGCCGTCGACCGCATGTTCATCGCCGATCATCCGATGGGCAAGAAGGACCTCAAGGCGCTGGTCGACCGGGTCGCGGAAATTCCGTTGCTCGCCCAGCCGGGAGAGCGTTTCTCGTACTCGATCGGCATCGACGTGCAGGGCGCGATCATCGAGCGCCTGTCGGGCATGACGTTCGGCGACTATCTCGAAGCCAACATCTTCACGCCGCTCGGCATGAAGGACACCGGCTTTGTTCTCGACGAAGCCGACCGGGCGCGCTTCGCCACCGTCTACACCCGCAACCCTGCGAGTGGGCGGATGGAGCTTTTTCCGGACCCCGCCGACCGCGATTTCTTCAAGGCCGATCACGCCCAGTCGGGCGGCGGCGGCCTCGCCTCCACCCTGCATGACTATGCCCGGTTCGCCCGCATGCTGGTGAGCGACGGCGAACTCGACGGCCAGCGCATCCTGAAGCCCGAGACACTCCAGCTGATGATGCGCAACCACCTCTCGGGCGATCTGCGCGGCTTTGGAGCCGGCTGGGGTCTTGGCGGCCAGGTGCAGATCGAATCCACCGAACGCGCTCCCCAGCCCGTCGGCACGTTTTCGTGGTTCGGCATCGACGGCACCTGGTTCTGGGCGGACCCGGTCAATGATCTGGGTTTCGTCGCCATGATCCAGCGTCGCGGCGGCGGCGGCCCGGGGAGCGTCGATCTGCGCGGCGAATCTCCGCAACTGGTCTACAAGGCGCTGAGGAAATAGCGCTACGAGACACGTCTGCGCCCGCGCGCGGCCAACGAGTGAACAGCGCGGGCGGTGATCTCGACATGGCTGCGCGACGCCTGATTCGGCGCGCCCCGAACTGCTCCCGGTCGCAGGTCGCCCAGCGGCACGCTGATCGCAGTCTCATCTCCTCACGGCCAGTGCGCCGACCCAACACCGTCATTCTCGGGCTTGTCCCGAGAACCTTTCTTCGCTGCGCGAGCAAGCTGGTCGGGACGAGCCCGACCATGACGCGGATACAGATCCTGTATTCAGTTCAAGCGTCCTTCGCCGCGAACGGATCGCTTGTCCCGCTCCAACCCGCATCCGGGTTCAGCCGCCCGATGCGCCTGATCTCCCAGCGCAGGTCGACGGCGGATTTGAGTCTGACGGCCGAGCGCACGGCCTCGCCCAGGCCTTCGATGTCCGCCGCAGTCGCATCGCCGGTGTTGATGAGGAAGTTGCAGTGCAACTCGCTCACCTGCGCCCCGCCCCGCCGCGCGCCGCGCATGCCGGCTTCATCGACAAGTTTCCAGGCGCTGCGCTGATCGGGCGCGCCCGGCGGATCGGGATTGGCGAATGTCGAGCCGCCGGTTTTCTCGCGGATGGGCTGCGTCGCCTCCCGCCGCGCCTTGAGCGCCTCGATCCGGGACACGATCGCGGCGGGATCGTCAGGCCGGCCCTCGAACACGGCCTCGATGAAGACCAGATCGGGCGGCGCCTCGGCGTGGCGATACGAAAAGCCGAACTCGGCCGGCGTCAGAACAATGCGCCGTCCCTTGCGATCGAGCGCAACGGCCTCGATCAGCACGTCTTTTGTTTCGCGGCCATAACATCCTGCATTCATGCGCAGCGCGCCGCCTATGGCGCCGGGCACGCCCGAGAAGAACTCCAGCCCCGCGATTCCAGCCCTCGCCGCGGCTTCGGACACACGGGAATCGAGCGCCGCTGCGCCCGCCCTGATTCGCATTCCTTCCACTGCAATCCTGCCGAAAGACGGCGTGAGGCGGATCACGACGCCTTCGACCCCGCCGTCGCGAATAATGGTGTTGGAGGCAGCGCCCAGTATCGTGACGGGAATGCCGTCAGGCAGGGCATGGAGAAAGGCCGCGAGGTCGGCCTCGTCCTGCGGCAGGAACAGCGCGTCAGCCGCGCCGCCAACCCGAAACCACGTAAAGGGGGCGAGGATCTCGTTGGCGATGAGTTTGCCCCGCACGGGCGGCAGACGGTCGATCAGCTGGCTCATACCCCGGGGCTTAGCCCGCAGCGGGATTGCGATGCAAGACCGCCAACGCTTCCCGACCCTCCTCGACTCTTCAACGACAGATGTGTTCGCCGCCGACGTCGAGGTGAAAATGGTTGGCGTGGTCGGCGTCGTGATCCGGGCTCAGGGTGACGTCGAAAACGTCGCAGGCCCGGTCGCGAATCTCGCGGAGAAAAGCGCCCTCGGACCCCTTTGAACGGAAATCGTCCAGCACGGTGATGGTCCGGCCATCGGCGAGCCGGAACGCCTTGATGTCGGCTGCGCGGCCATAGGCATGTTCGCTGAGGCGGCCGACGCCCTGGATGCGCCGGCAGGAGAAAGCCCCGAACGCCACGATCTCCACCAGGGCCGAACCAAGATGCTTCTCGGCGGCGGGCGCAACCACCTGGCGCTCCCAGAGGTGAAGACGCGCGGCCTGGGCGCACGTCATCACGAAGGGGTCGCCGGAGGCGTAGGCGACCAGTCCCCGCTCAAGCCGAAGCGCATCATTGTATCCGCATCCCGTCGCGTTGCGGGTGGCGGCGACGCGGACATAGCCGACATCGGCGTCGTCCAGCGCCGCATAGCAGGCCGCGCGATTGGCCGAGAGGCGCGAAAGGGCCTGGCGACGCCCGATCGTGGAATAGCGCGTCAGGTCGACCTGGGCGCGCAGCGTGTCCAGTTGCTGCGCCACCAGCGTTTTGCCGAAGCCAGGGGGATCGAATTGGGGACGCACGAAGCTGGCGGCATTGCGAAGCCCGGGCGTCGCCGCCGACGATGTTCGCGACGCGAGGGCGAGCATGGCGCCGGTGGCGACGAGGCAGGAGAGCAACACCAGGGGAAGAACCCGCTTCATTGTCGGCATGCTCGCAATCCCGCCGCCACAACAGCGGTCCTGACCAAAGGATCATGCGGAGCAAAAAGCACCGGGGATGTTTCGAAAATGCTAATGACGGGTCGAACCCGCAGCGCGGGACGGCCCGGTCATCGGGGGATCGGCCCGATCCAGATCGACCGAAGGATTCCCTAGCGCAGCAAATCGCCTGGCCTCAGCGAGGCATCAGGCAGCAGCAGCGGAACCATGGCTGCTTCCACGCCGAACCCGGCATGCACCGAATAGCCGGCGCCGAGCGGCTGACTGTAGGAATGTCCCTCTCGTGCATCCAGATCGATAATCCAGACCTCCGGCACGCCAGCCTCGGCATAGAGCGGGAGCTTGAGCCGGAAATCGCGATGATGGCTCGACGCCGACAGCTCAACGACGAGAAGGACATCTGGCCCGCGCACGTCTTCACTTCGCATCGCGGGATCGAAGACGTGCAGGTCCGGCTTCACTTTCGTGTCGTCAAACAGGAACAGGCTCAGCTCGCTCGCCAGAAAATACCGGCGTCCAAGCGCTTCGGAAAAAACGCTCTGCAAAATCCAGCGTGCGCGACCGTGAAGATCATACTCCGAAGGCATGGGAACGATCTCCCCGCGAAGCAACTCCAGCCGCTCGTCACCGTCGAGAAGGCCGACCTCCACCATGCGCGCGACCTCGGCGTTGGTGAACGCACGGCGTTTAAGGCCATTCGTATAATCGGTCGCACGAACATCCATGGCGTCTCTTACCACAGGCGTCTCGCGCTTGCGAGAATGCCGGCTCGATCAACCTGAATTCAATCGGGTTCGATGAAAGCAGACAAGTTGCTGTATTTCATAGCCATAACGCAGCTTGTTTCCGCCAGATGGACGCGTTGCTTCAGCCGGCGCTGAGTTTCTCCACGAGCGCATTGGCGTGCGCCGTGATATCGCCTGCCCCGAGACAGACCACCATGTCTCCAGTCCGCGCTCCGGAGCGAATGACGGCCGGCAGCTCGTCAAGCGAGCCAAGCGCGCTGGCCGACCGATGGCCGTGCTCCAGCAGACCCTTGACGAGCGACGGAGCCGAAATGCCGTCGATCGGCGCTTCGCCGGCGGCATAGACGGGCGCGATGAAGACCTGGTCAGCGTCGTTGAAGCAGGTGCAGAAATCCTCGAACAGGTCGCGCAGCCGCGTGTAACGGTGGGGCTGCACGACCGCGATGACGCGGCCCCCCTCGCCTTTCGGACCCTGCACATCGCGCGCGGCGCGGAGCACCGCCTTTATCTCGACCGGGTGATGACCGTAATCGTCGATGATCCGAACCCCGTTCCAGTCGCCGACCGAGGTGAAACGGCGCTTCACGCCGGCGAAGCGCGCGAGCGCCGTGCGAATCTGGTCCTCGTCGCCGCCAAGCTCGCGCGCCACCGCGATCGCGGCCAGCGAGTTCTGGACATTGTGCCGGCCCGCCATCGGTAGCTTGAGCCCGATCCATCGCGTCTCATCCTTGACGCCGCGCGCCCTGAGGACGAGATCGAATGTCGAGCCTTCCGCCTCGGAGCGCACATTGACCGCCCAGAGATCGGCCTGCGGATTGAATCCGTAGGTGATCCTGCGGCGATCGGGAATGCGGCTGGCGAGCGCCTGCACTTCCGGATGATCTGCGCACAGGACGGCGAAGCCATAGAAGGGAAGGTTCTCGACGAAGGTGTCGAACCCCCTGCGCAGCGCCTCCATCGAGCCATAATGGTCCATGTGCTCGGCATCGATATTGGTGACGATGCAGACCGTGGGTCGCAGCTTGGTGAAAGTGCCGTCGCTTTCGTCGGCCTCCACCACCATCCATTGCCCGGCGCCGAGCTTGGCGTTCGAACCATAGGCGTTGATGACGCCGCCATTGATGACGGTGGGATCGAGCCCGACGCCGTCCAGCAGCGCCGCGACCATCGAGGTCGTCGTGGTCTTGCCATGCGTGCCGGCGATGGCGACCGTCCATTTGAGGCGGATCAGCTCGGCCAGCATGTCGGCGCGGCGTACGACCGGGATTGCGCGCGCGCGGGCCGCATCGACCTCCGGATTGCCGCTCTTGATGGCGGAGGAGATCACCAGGGCGCCGGCGCCCTCGATGTTGCCCGCCGCATGACCGATGAAAATCCTGGCGCCCCGCTTGGCGAGACGGGCGGCGTTGGGGTTCTCGCGAATGTCCGAACCGGAGACCTCATAACCGAGGTTCAGCATGACCTCGGCGATGCCGGACATCCCGATGCCGCCAATGCCGACGAAGTGGACGGGGCCGACATCAAAGGGAATGGAACTACGCATCGGCCTTACCTGTCACGCCGGCCGCCTCCTCGGCAAGATCGGCGAGGTCCCGCGCGGCGTTCGGACGGCCAAGCGACAGGGCGGCCTTGGCGCGGGCGCGCAGGACGCCGGCATTGCCCAGTCTTTCCGTCAGCAGCGCGGCCAGCGAAACAGGATTGAACTTGTCCTCGGAGAGCACGTCTGCGGCCGCGCCGCGCACCATCCCCTCGGCGTTGGCGGTCTGGTGGTCGTCCATCGCGATGGCGAGTGGAATGAGGATGGAGGGACGCCCCACAATCGCCAGTTCCGTCACCGTCGAGGCGCCGGCCCGCGCAATGACAAGGTGGGCCGCAGCTAGACGCAACTGCATGTCGGAGAAGAACGACTGGACGATCGCCTCTACTCCGGCCGCCGCATAGATCGCGCGGACCGCCTCGACCTGTTCCTCCCGAGCCTGGTGAACGATGGAAAGGCGCGCACGAAGTTGCGGCGACAGGCTGACGATCGCCGCCGGGATCACCTCTCCGAACAGACGGGCGCCCTGGCTGCCGCCGGTCACGAGAATGCCTGTCCGGCCGCCATCGGGGAGGTCTGGATAAGGAAGGTCGCGTACCGCCCTGATCGCGCTGCGCACCGGATTGCCGACCACCCGACGATTGCCCGCCGCGGTCGCCGGCAAGCGGTCGAGGCGATCGAAACCGCAAGCCACGAACCTCGCAGAGCCGGCGAACAGCCGGTTGACGCGACCCAGAACCGAGTTCTGCTCGTGAATGATAATGGGCAGGCCGAGCGCCCGGGCCGCCGACAGGGAAGGATAGGAGGGATAGCCGCCAAAGCCGGCGATCAGCTTCGGGCGGGTCTCCAGAAACTTCCTGCGCGCCGCCGCCGTGCCGGTCCGGAGCTTGATGACCGCAGAGATGAGCTTGTGCGGAGCCCGGGATCCAAAAGTCGCCGCATCGACCTCTTGTTTCCAGTCCGCCGGGAAATCGAGGGCGTATTTTTCTCCCCGTTCGTCCGTGACCAAAGCGATCGTCCAGCCCCTTGAGCGCATTTCGTCGGCGAAGGCCTGGGCGGGAAACATGTGGCCGCCCGTCCCGCCTGCAGCGATCACGACCAGAGGTTTTTCGTCCTGTGCGACAGTCATGCGGGCCTCAGTCTCATGAAGGTCCCTTCGTGCCGCCGCCGCGTCAGGGCCAGCGCCAGTCCGAGCGTCAGCGCCGAACCCAGCAGCGAGGAGCCGCCGGAAGAGACCAGCGGCAGGGTCATGCCTTTCGGCGGGATCAGACCGACATTGACCGCCATGTTGATGGCGGCCTGAAGGCCGAACATCGCAAACAGGCCGACCCCGGCCGCGCGCTGATAGACGTCGCTGTTGCGGGACGCATCCATCACGCCCTTGATGCTGATCACCGCGAAGGCGAGCGCCAGGAGAACGCACGAGAAGAGACCAAATTCCTCACCCGCGACGGAATAGATGAAATCGGTGTGCGCGTCCGGAAGGGAGGATTTGATCGTTCCCTCCCCCGGCCCCGCGCCGAACAGTCCGCCACGCTCCATCGCTTCCCGCGCCTTGTCGATCTGATAGGTGTCGTAGGCCGTCGGGTTGACGAAGCTGTCGATGCGGATGCGCACGTGCGGCAGAAGAAGGTAGAGGCCTATGGCAAGTCCCGCCCCTCCCGCCAGGAACGCGGCGGCCCACGTCCAGGGTAGGCCGGACACGAAGAAGACAATGACGAAAGCGGCCGTCAGCAGGACCGCCTGTCCGACATCGGGCTGGAGCAGCAGAAGGCCCATGGTGACGGCGTAAAAGGCGAAGGCGACCGGCTCCCATGGTCCGTCGGGAAACCGCTCGCGCTGGGCCAGCAGCCAGGCCGAGACCACGATCAGGGCCGGCTTGATGATCTCCGACGGCTGGAATGTCGCCCCGCCAATGCGGATCCATCGCTGCGCGCCCTTGGCTTCGTGGCCGACCAGCAGGATGGCGGCCATCAGAAGGAAACAGACGAGGAAAAGGATGACGGCCAGACGGCGCGCCCAGACCGCGCTGAGCGTTGAGGCCGCCAGGAGCAGGCCGCCCGCCGCGAGCGCGAAGGCCACCTGACGATACACGAAGTAAAACGGATCATCGAAGCCGATGCGGCTTGCGGCCGCCGGACCCGCCGACAGCGAGAGGACAAGGCCCGCCGCCAGCAGAAAGAGCGCGAAGGCCATCAACCCCTTGTCGATCGTCCGCCACCATTCAGCCAGGGGCGAAGCATTGGAGCGGCTGAAGACCTGCCCAACTCCCGACATCGCTAGCGTCCCGATTCTGAAGTTGGCAAACGGGCGACGATGAGATCATGCGAACGTCCGATCCGCCACACTATGCCGATTCCTTGAGGGTGCGCCGGCGAGCCAGTTGAGCGGCGGCGACCCGGAACGCGTCCCCCCTTTGCTCGAAATCCCTGAACTGGTCGAAACTGGCGCAGGCCGGTGAAAAGAGCACGACAGGCGCCTTGTCTCCCGAGGCGCGTGCGTCGGCGAACGCCGCCTCGACGGCGACGTCAAGCGTCCGGCATTTCTGCACTTCGAGCTTTCCCGCAAGGGCGCGTGAAAAGCTCTCGGTGGACTCGCCTATCAGATAGGCCTTCCGGACCGTCGCGAAACATGCCTCGAGCTCGTCGATCCCGTCTTCCTTCGGGCGGCCTCCGACGATCCAGTAGGCATTGGGGAAAGCCCGCAACGCCTGTTCGGCCGCCTGCGCATTGGTGGCTTTCGAGTCGTTGATGAAGCGCACGCCCTCGAACTCGCCGATGGTTTCGAGCCGGTGCGGCAGGCCGGCGAAGGAGGCCAGCCCGGAGAGAATGTCGCGCGGTTCAAGACCCAGCGCACGGCAGGCGGCGTAGGCTGCGGCCGCGTTCTGGTGGTTGTGGCGACCCGGAAGCGCCCGGGCGCCGCGAATATCCTGCGGCGCGGCTGCGCGGCCCATGGTGGAGTCGATGAGGCGGCCGTCCAGAACCGACACGCCGCGACCCAGACCGTATTCGGCGGAGACCGGATGCACGCGCCGCGCGCCCTCCGCCGAAAGCTGCGTGCACATCACCTGGCTCCGCGTGTCATCGACTCCCACGATCGCCCAGTCGCTGGGGCGCTGATTGCGGAAGATGCGGCGCTTGGCCTGGACATAGCCATCCATGCCGCCATGCCGGCCGAGATGGTCAGGCGAGATGTTGAGCATGACGGCGACATCGCATCTCAGCGTCTCCACGAGATCAAGCTGGTAGCTGGAGAGTTCGAGAACATAGATCGCCCCGCCATGGAGACGCTCCAGGTCGAGCACGCCGACCCCGATATTGCCGCCAATGCGGACATCCTTGCCCGCCATCCGCAGGACATGCCCGACAAGCGCCGTCGTCGTCGATTTGCCGTTCGTTCCCGTGATGCCGACGATGCGGGGACGTTCGTATTCCTTGAACTCGTTCAGGGCGCGGGCGAACAGCTCCATGTCGCCGATCACCGGCACGCCGACCAGCTGGGCCATCTTCACGATGCGGTGCGGTTCCGGAAAACGGTAGGGAATGCCGGGCGAGAGCACCAGCGCCGCGAAGGTCTGCCAGTCGCGGCGATTGAGATCGACCAGGGGAATGCCGGCGTCGCCTGCGGCCTTGCGCGAGGCCTCGTTGTCGTCCCAGGCGAAGACGCGGGCGCCCCCGCCGATCAGTGCGCGCGCAGCCGCGATGCCGGACCGGCCCAGACCGAACACGGCGACATCCCTGCCTTCATATGCGCGGACCGGAATCACTGGGCGCTCACCTCAGCTTCAAGGTGGCGAGGCCGACGAGGGCGAGGAGGAATGCGATGATCCAGAAGCGGATGACAACCGTCGATTCCGACCAGCCGAGCTTCTCGAAATGGTGGTGGATCGGCGCCATCAGGAAAACGCGCTTGCCCGTCAGCTTGAAGGACACGACCTGGATGATGACCGACAACGCCTCCAGCAGGAACAGGCCGCCGACGATCGCCAGCACCAGCTCGTGCTTGACGCAGACCGCCAGGGCCCCGAGGCATCCGCCAAGAGCAAGTGAGCCAGTGTCGCCCATGAACACCTTGGCCGGCGGCGTGTTGTACCAGAGAAAACCCAGACCGCCTCCGACCAGCGCTCCAGCGACCACCGCCAGCTCGGCCGTGCCTGGCGTCGCGGTCAGCAGGAGATAGTTGGCGAAGCGCGGCGTTCCGCAGGCATAGGCGATGAAGCCGAACGTCGCCCCCGCGATCATCACGGGTCCGATCGCGAGGCCGTCCAGTCCGTCGGTGAAATTCACCGCATTGCCCGCGCCCGTGATCACGAATGCGCCGAAGGCGATGAATCCATAGAGCGTCAGATCGAGCAGGACATCCTTGAAGAATGGCACCGCCAGCGACTGTTCGAAATTCTCCGGCGGCATGGCGGCGGCTATACCCGCTTCCACGGCCTCGCCGGCCGCGTAGGGCGCGTACTGCGTGATCCAGAACACCGCCGCCGCCGCGATGGCGAACTCCATCAGCAGGCGCACCTTGCCCGACAGTCCGGCGGTGCCCTTCCCGGTCACCTTCTGGTAGTCGTCGATGAAACCCACGGCGCCGAAGGCGAGGGTCGTCAGGAAGACGATCCAGACATACTGGTTCCGGAGGTCAGCCCAGAGAAGCGTGCCGGCGGAAATGCCAAAGAGGATCAGGAACCCGCCCATGGTGGGCGTGCCCTTCTTGCTCTGGTGCGAGGCCGGCCCGTCCTCGCGGATCGGCTGTCCCTTGCCCTGTCGTTTTCGCAGCCACGCGATCATGGGCGCGCCAAAGATCAGCGTCAGGACGAGCGCGGTCGCCAGCGACAGTCCCACCCGGAAGGTGATGTAGGAAAACAGATTGAGCTCTTCGCCGGCATAGGGCGACAACAGTTCATACAACATCGGACGCCCCCGAAGCCTGTCGCGAAGAAAGCGCCTCGCGGCTCATTTGTCGCAACGCAGAACCGACCGCCGCCATGCCGGATGCATTCGAGCCCTTGATCAGGACAAGATCGCCAGGCCGCAAATGACTTTTCACCCGCTCGGCCGCCGCAGCCGAATTCGCAACGAGTTCGTTTGCTATGGTCGAGCGGCGGGCCGACAACTCATCGGCGAGACGCCTCATTTCGAGGCCCGAAAGAATGGCGATGGAGACGCCCGCCGCAAGGATCGAATCGGCAAGACCCGCGTGCAGGTCAGCGCTCGACGCGCCAAGCTCCCGCATTTCGCCAAGCGCGACGATCCTGCGCCCGGGCCGGCGGGCGAAGCCCTCAAGGGCGGCCCGCATCGATTCCGGGTTGGCGTTGTAGCTGTCATCGACCAGCGTGGCCTCGCCGCCATCCGGCAGATGGATCGTCTCCGCGACTCCTCGGCCCGCCGGGGGCGCATAGCCCGACAACGCCGCGGCGGCCGACCTGGGAGATATGCCGGTCAGAACCGCAGCGAGCAGGGCGAGAGCCGCGTTGGCGGACCAGTGCTCGCCGACCGCGTCGAGCGACACCTCCACGATGTCGCCCATCACGTCGATCGTGATCCGCGATGTGCGTCCATCTGTCTGGTAGTCGAGCGCCGCAGCGCTGGCCTTGCCGCGTTCGCCGCCGAAGGTAAGGAACTCCGCGCCCGGCTGCAGGCGAAAAACCTCGCGCTTCATGCGTTCGAAGAACGGGTCCCGCGCCGGCAGGATCGCCGCGCCGCCCGGCTCAAGGCCGGCGAAAATCTGCACCTTCTCGTCGGCCACCGCTTCCACCGTGCCCATGCCTTCAAGGTGCGCGCCGGCAATCCTGGTGATCATGGCCAGATGCGGGCGAACCAGCTGCGAACGGGGGGCGATCTCGCCCGGGGTGCTCATGCCGATCTCGAATATGGCCCGTTCGGTATCGGCTGGCATGCGCGCCAGCGTCAGCGGGACACCCCAGTGATTGTTGAAGGACTTGTCGGACCAGTGCGCGCGGCCCTCTGCACGAAAAATGCGCGCCAGCATCTCCTTGACGCTGGTCTTGCCGACTGACCCTGTGATGGCGGCGCAGGTCCCGGAAACGCGGGCGCGGGCGGCGACGCCGAGGCTTTCCAGCGCGACGAGGACATCTCCGACGACGAGACCCGGATGGGCGCCAAGCACTTCGCGCGACACCAGCGCCGCCTCGGCGCCTGCCGCGAACGCTGCGCCCACGAAGTCATGTCCGTCGCGCGCATCCTTCAGCGCAACGAACAGATCGCCGGGTTTCAGGCTGCGGGTGTCGATCGACACGCCGCCGACGGCCCAGGGTCCGACCGCCTTGCCGCCGGTGACGGCGGCCGCATCGGTGGAGGTCCACAGGGGCTCAGACATGATGCTCCCCCTCTGATTCCCCGAGCGCCGCCAGAGCCGCCTCATGATCGGAGAAGGGTCGCGTGACGCCGCCGGCGATCTGGCCGGTTTCGTGACCTTTTCCTGCAATCAGAAGCGCATCGCCGGGCTTGAGACGCCGTACGCCTTCCAGGATGGCGGCGCCTCGCTCGCCGATCTCGCTGGCGGCGGGAATCGCCGCGCGGATGGCGCTGCGTATGGCGGCCGGATCTTCCGAGCGCGGATTGTCGTCGGTCACGATCGTGTCGTCGGCGAGCCGCCGGGCGACGTCGCCCATCATCGGGCGTTTCGCCGCGTCACGGTCTCCGCCGCAACCGAACACCAGAACGATGCGGCCGCGCACATGCGGACGGGCCGCGCGCAACAGGGTTTCGAGGCCGTCGGGCGTGTGCGCATAGTCCACGAAGACGGGCGCCTTGAACCGGGTCTGCCCGACAAGCTCCAGCCTGCCCCTGACGCCTTTCAGAACGGCCAGCGCATCCAGCACCTGTTCCATCGGATCACCGAGGGCGAAGGCGATGCCGGCGGCGCACAGCGCGTTGAGCGCCTGGAACTCGCCGATCAGAGGCAGATGAACCAGCCGCTCGCGATCGTCGCCGGGCGCATGCTCCCACTGGATGCGAAGGTCCTGGCCCGTGCCGCGCGGAGCGATCTCGTCGAACCAGACATGGTCGCCGCGCCAGCCGACCGTGACCGGTCTCAGACCCGCCTGTCGGGCAGCGGTCTCGAAAATCTCGCGCTCGGCGCTGTCGGCATTGATCACGGCGGGAATCCCGGGCGGCGCGAGGCGCGCGAACAGGGCCAGCTTGGCCTGGCGGTAGTCGTCGAAATCCCTGTGGTAGTCGAGATGATCGCGCGTGAGATTGGTGAATGCCGCTGCGGCAAGTTTGACGCCGTCGAGCCGATGTTGCGACAGGCCGTGGGAGGAGGCCTCCATCGCGACATGGGTCACGCCCTCGCCCGCCAGCCTGTCCAGCATCTCGTGGATCGCGACGGGATCCGGCGTGGTATGCCCGAGATCGACCGCTCCTGCAGGTCCGATGGCGCCGAGCGTCCCCAGGGAGGCGGCGTTGCGGCCCATGTGCTCCCAGATCTGGCGCAGAAAATCGACCGTGGAACTCTTGCCGTTTGTGCCCGTGACGGCGGCGATGACGGCAGGCTGGCGTGGATGAAAGGCGGCGGCCGCATGAGCAAGGACGAGGCGCGGCTCCGCGACCTTGACTGCCGGAACGGCCCAGCTTCCGTCGCGCTGGTCCGTGAGGATGGCGGCTGCGCCGGACGTGATGGCGGCTTCGATGTAATCGCGCCCATCCCCGGCGACGCCCTGCAGGGCCGCGAACAGGAAACCCGGCCGGACCTTGCGGCTGTCAGCCGTCAAGCCGGAAATCTCGATCGGGGGCGTCGCGGGGGCGAGGCGTTGGGGTATGATCTGGTCGAGTTTCATAACGTCCTCGAGTCCGAGGCGACACGCGGACCGGCCTGGCCGCTTGCCGGCGCATCGAACACCGGCTCCACGTCCAGCATCGGCGCCGCGCGCGCGATGACACGCCCGGCGATCGAGGCGGCCGTGTAGGCGGCCGTTCGCGCATCGCCCGTTCTGGGCACGGCTTCATCGAGGACGACAAGGACGACAAATTGAGGGCGCGAAGCCGGGAAAACGGCGGCGAAAGAGGTGATGTTGCGGTCGGGGTCGTAGCCGTCAGGACCCGGCTTCTCGGCGGTGCCCGTTTTTCCCGCCACCTCATAACCCCGCGCTTCGGCGTTGGCGCCTGTTCCCGTGAGCACGGTCTGTCGCAGCATCGACACGACCGCCTCGGCCGTAGCGGCGGTCATCACCTGCTTGCGTTTGACGCCGGCGTCATCGCCGGGCTCCAGCAGAAGCGGCTGAAGCCTGTACCCGCCATTGGCGAAAGGCACGAAACTCATGGCGAAGGCGAGCGGCGTCACCGAAATCCCGTGACCATAGCTCACGGTCGCGGCGGTCAGCTTGTCCCATTCGGCGGGCGTCAGGGGCGCCGCCGAGCCTGGCCCTTCGAAATCCGGACGGGTGAGAAGTCCCAGGTCGGACAGGAACGCCTTCTGCCGGCCAGGTCCGACGCGCTGGGCAATCTGGACGGCGCCGATGTTGGAGGAGTAGGCCAGAATGTCGGTTGCGGTGACGGCGCCGGGATGATCCAGCGGGTGGGAGTCGCGAACCGTCGCGGACCCGATCCTGATCGGCGTCGAAACATCGAAGATGTCATCCGGCCCCAGTTCGCCGGCTTCCAGCGCGGCCGCGACGATGAGCGGCTTGTAGATCGAACCCAGTTCGAACAGCGAATTCATGGCGCGGTTCGGCTTTGCGGCGTCGGTCCTGTCGCCTGGACGGTTGGGATCGATCGCCGGCCATGACGCAATCGCACGGATGGCGCCGTTGGACGCATCGACGATGACGCCCGCCCCGCCCTTCATGGTGAAGGTCTCGAACGCATGATCCAGTTCCGCCTCAAGCGCGAACTGCGCGCCGGCGTCGAGCGTCAGCCTGAATGGCGCGCCGCCTTTGGAAAGACGATCGTCAAAAGCGTTTTCGACACCCTCGACGCCCTTCCCGTCGATGTCTGTGAAGCCCAGCAGGTGTCCCGCGAGGCGGCCGCCCGGATAGACGCGGCGCATGTCCTCCTCGAACCGCAGGCCTTCCAGACCCAGCGCGAACACGGCCTGTTTCTGGCGCGGCGTTATCCCGCGCACGATCCATACGAACCGGCGGTCGCGCGCGGACAACTTCGCTGTCAGTTCCGGGACGTCGAGTTCGGGCAGCACGCCGGCGAGGCTCCGCGCCACTTCTTCGGCGTCCCAGATCGCGCCTGGATCGGCCGACAGGGACCAGGCCGCCAGTGAGGTCGCGAGCAGGTCGCCATTGCGATCGACGATGTCCGCGCGTCTTGCAGCCTCCGGCGCCGGCCCGGCAGCGGCATTCCCGCCGGGACCGCTGAAGGATATCTGCGCCGAACGCCCCACGATCACCGCGAACACCAGGGCCAGCGTCCCCGCCACCAGCCGGGCCCGCCATGGCCCCCACCTGTCCCCGGACGGTCGCCGGTCCCGCGCGTGAAAGTCCGGCTCCGTCATTGCTCCGCGGCGCCTGGCGTCGGTTGCTGGACAGGCGCCGCCTCCGCGCCCACGCGACGCGACAGCATCTCGACGGCCGTGAACTGGTCGGGCGAGGCCGGCGCGAGGCCAAGACGTTCCCGCGCCAGCGGACCGATGCGTTCGGGGCGCGTGAGATAGGCCTCCTCCGCCTTGAGCACCGCGATTTCCTCCGAGGCCCGCTCGATCTCGCCCTGCAGGGTCTCGATGCGCGCCTCATTTTCCTGGGCGCCGAGCTTGGCGCGGTAGACGCCGACGGCGAGGCCGACCACGACCAGACCCCCGATGATCGCGAGATGCTTCATGCGACTCCCTCAAGCTGCCTCAGCCCCGGCAGGCGGAGCGCGTCCTCGACCTGTCCGCCCCATGCCGGAGCGTCCGTCCGCAGGGCCCAGCGCAGGCGCGCGGATCTCGCCCTTGGATTGGCGTCGCTTTCCTCCTCGGATGGCTCGATCGCCTTGCGCTGCAGCACCTCGAACGAGGGCGCGGCGCCGGCCGGCGCGTCGGGCGTGTGCCGCGAGACGCCGGGAGAATGGCCCGAGCGGGCGCGCAGGAAGTTCTTGACGATGCGGTCCTCGATCGAATGGAAGGTCACCACCACAAGACGCCCCCCTGCCTTGAGGACGCGCTCGGCCGCCAGAAGCGCCTTCACCAGTTCCCCTGTCTCGTCGTTGACGAACATGCGCAGTCCCTGGAAGGCGCGCGTCGCCGGGTGGGTGCGCTTGCCATGACGCCCTCCAAGGGCGCCCTCGATGAAATTGGCCAGATCGAGCGTCGTCGTGAACGACTGGGTCTTGCGCCGATGGACGAGAGACCGCGCAAGCCGTCGCGCCTTTGGCTCCTCGCCCAGGAAGTGGAAGATGTCGGCGAGTTCCGCTTCCGTCAGGCGGTTGACGGCATCCGCGGCGCTGGGCCCGCGCTTTTCCATTCGCATGTCCAGCGGACCCTCGCGCATGAACGAGAAGCCGCGCCCGGCCTCGTCGATCTGGAACGAGGAGACGCCCAGATCGAGCATCACGCCATCGACCGTTTCGTGACCGGAGGCGCGAGCGATCGCATCGAGTTCGCCAAACCGGCCCGGCGCAGGCGCCAGCCGGGGGTCCCTGCCCGCATGGGCCCACGCCCGCTCCATGGCGTCGGGATCGCGATCGACGGCGAGCACCGTGCAGTTGGCGACCGCCAGCACGGCGCGGGAGTAGCCGCCTCCGCCATAGGTGCCGTCCAGCACAACCGCGCCATCGACCGGCGCGAGGGCCTCGATCATCCTTTCCACGAGGACGGGGACATGGGTCATGCGGGGCCGCCCTCGCCATCCTCGAACGGATTGACCTCGTCTACGGTCTCGCGCGCCAGTTGCAGCAATGCGTCATAGCGCGACTGATGGACGTCCGGCGTCCAGATTTCGAAGGAATCGCCAAGGCCCACGAACCTCGCCTTGTCCGTGATCCGCGTGTGGTCGAGGAAATCGTCTTCCAGCACGATCCGGCCTCCGTCGTCGAACTTGTAGAAGCGCCCGCGACCCAGGATGAGATTGGCGAAAGCGACACGCCGAGGTCCGTTCATACGGGAGATGGCGCGCCGCCACTTGCCGACCAGTTCGGTACCGCCACCCTCGAGGCAGGCCTTGTCGATCGACGGCCAGAGGAAGACGCTTTCCTCGCCCGACATGGCCTTGCGGAAGGAAGCGGGGATCGAAACCCGCTTCTTCACGTCAACGCCGCTCTCATACGAAGAGAGAAACATGGCTCGTTCGCCTGCCCACTAATGCCCGCTCAAGAACCCGATCGTCGTTTTCGGCGTCGTCCCACTGCCCCCAGTGAGCCGCAGGCGACCGGGATAGCATGGGAGCATATGGGAAACAACGGGATGCTTAGGTATCGCATGCATGGGCGGTGGACGAATTCTGGAAGATTACTGGAACAAAAAGTGGATATACCGGGATGGTCCAAGTGTTGGCGTGTGCATAACGAATCGATGCGTGAACACCGGAAAAGCTGCGCGGTCAGTACTGCCCGGCGCAGCATCAGGCCCGGCGCCCGTTTCCAGGGCGTCCGACCCGCCCCGGCGATCGATCAGGCGGCCTGTAAGCCGGGTTCTGTCCCCCGCCCGATCCCGAAAGATGCGGGCGGATGGGCGACCATTCCTCTGGGACGCTCCTTGCGGAGCGCCTCGCGCGACCAACCCGGACGGAAATGCGGATGCGCACCTGCCCATGGTTTCCCACGGACGCCCGTCCCTATTCGGTCTTGCTCCAGGCGGGGCTTGCCATGCCGTACCTGTCTCCAGGCACGCGGTGCGCTCTTACCGCACCCTTTCACCCTTGCTCCGGCCCAGACGAGGCCTGGCGGAGCGGTTTGCTTTCTGTGGCGCTGTCCCTCGGGTTTCCCGGCTTGCGGCCGGCTCCCCGGGCGGGCGTTACCCGCCGCCTTGCATCCGTGGAGCCCGGACTTTCCTCCAGCAGGTATAACTGCCAGCGATCGCCCGGCCGCCTGATCGATCCTCTGGACTAGCATGCTTCGGACGGATGCGCGACGATTGGCGCGGTCGCAAATACTGCTGTTGGTTATGGTCCGTTCAGGTTCAAGCCTTTAAGACCAGCTCCGATGCTTTCTGGAGGGTGATGATGAAACTGGCGCTCGCGGCTATCCTGAGTCTGGGTCTTGCGGCTGTTCCGGCGGCCTTGGCCGAACCCGGCGGCGAAGGCGAGGCGCTCTATCAGGCCCGCTGCAACATGTGCCATGGCGCCGGCGTCGGCGGGGCGCCGCTGATGGAGAAACTGGCGACGCTCACCTCGGCCTCGATCGTCGAGAAACTCACGACCGGGACAATGGCGGCGATGGCGTCGGGCATTTCGGACGAAGACAAGAAGCACATCGCCGAATTCGTGACGAAGAAGGCTTCCTGACGCCGGACGGCGTCCAGGCGTCAGATTTCGGCGAGTTCCCGGAAGCTGGAAATGAATGACTTGATCTGAACCGACACGTGCGGAGACGGGGTGAAGGTCGCATCCGTCCTCGCGGCGCCGGCAAGGTCGATGAAGCCCGCCCGCTGCTGATGCGACAGGCGCGACGGCGCGACATATCCCATGGACCAGTCCGCGAAGGCGCGCTCCTGGACGGGCTTTGACTCCATCAGGATCAAGCCGTGATGCCGGGGGTCGCGCAAGATCACGTCATAGATGCGGCGTACGTCCTTCAGCTCCCCTTCCAGCACCTGGAAGAAGGATCCGTCATGGAAAAGCAGCAGGCCGCTGACACCGGCCTCGGTGTTGTTCTTGCGGGCCGACTTCAGGATCGAGTCCAGATCCGCATCGCTGACCTCGCCCCGGGCGGAGCTGAGATAGATCATGCGGTAGAGGTTTGCCTGGTGCGTCGCAGCCATGGGGTGTCCTTCTTGGCCGGCCTGAATGCGTCTGACTATCTCAAATGTCTTTAGGCATATCTAACGCGGCGTCCCGGGCGCGGCGGAACAGCCGGGAAACCGCCGCGATGCGACGCCACGTGTCGGCGTCGGCGACGCCTGTAACTTCCTCCGGACGCCAGCGCCGCTGAAAGGCGCGCACCACCGCCTGCGTCTCGCCGTCAAGGGCGCCGGACACCGCGATCCGATAGCCGATCGCCGAAAGATCCTGCTGCAAGCGGATGACGCCGTCGGTGGAGGCTGCGGCCTCTCCCCTTTCGGACACGGGCGCGAGGTCCGGCCACAAACCGATGCCGGCCGAAGCCAGATCGCGCCACGGAAACCGTTCGCCCGGATCCTCCTTCCGGTCCGGTGCGATGTCGGAGTGCCCGACGATGCGGGTCGCGGAAATGGCCTGCCTTGAAACAATGTCCCGGCAGAGCTCGATCACCGCAGTTATCTGGGCTTGCGGATAGGCCGGAAGACCAAAGTCGTGGCCGCCATTGACGATCTCGACACCGATCGACCTGGAATTGAGATCCTCCTCGCCCTGCCAGGCGCTTTGTCCCGCATGCCAGGCCCGCCTGTCTTCCGCCACAAGGGCGAAAACGGTCCCGTCCTCCGCGACCATGTAATGCGCCGACACACATGGCGGAGACGGGTCCTGGAGGCGCTCAAGCGCCGAGGGGCCATCGGCCATCCCGGTATAGTGCAGGACCAGCATGTCTATCGGGTGGCGGCGCCCGTCATGGTTGGGACTGGGCGCGTTTATCATTTTCAGGGTCATGGCCCGATCCTGCCTCCGACAGGCGCCTCGGGGAAGCGATGGTTGCGCCGCGCGCCATGATCACTCCCCTCTCCGGCCAGCCCGAGCGCCGCCGCGTCTATCGGGAGTGAAAGAGGGCCGGCTCCAAGCTATCCGCGTGCAAGCCTTCAGCGGACCGGAGCGCCATGGGGCTCGATCACCCAGCCATCGGCCGTCCGGTGGGCTTCCAGCGTCGCCGGTTCGCCGTTTCGTCCAGGACGGCGAGGGGCGCCGCCGCGACGCGATCCGCGCGCGAGGCCGAGACACAAGGCGGCGATCGCCAGCATGATGCCGATGAAGGTGGTGGCGACCAGCGCGAACACGGCGGCCGTCAGCAGGAACACCCCGAACCCGGCGCGCGCCATCAGTCCGACAAGACGTTTCAGGATTGCGCCCGTCCGCGCGGCGATGCCGGAGCTGTCAAGAGTCTCAGTCATGCGAGTCCTCCTAATCCACAAACGTGCGTTCAGCCGCGCCGAAGTCAATCAGCGCGTGTGAGAAAACCGCGCTCGGCCCGGATGCGCGCATAGGCCGTCGTGATTGCGGCCGCCTTTTCGTGCGCGACGGGTTCAAACTCCCTAGGCGCGGACTTCGACTGGACGACGGTGTCCGGATGGTTGTCGAGCATCAGCCGGCGATAAGCGGCGCGAACCGCGTCGAAGGATGAGTCCGCCGAAAGACCCAGAACGGTGTAGGGATCATCGGCTGCCTGGCCCAGATGACTGGCCGTGATGCGCCGGAAATCAGCCTCGCTGAAGCCGAACGCATCCGACACGCTTTTCAGATAATCGAGTTCTTCCCCGGTAATGACACCGTCCGCGATGGCGATCTGGAACAGCCCGTCGAGAACGCCCTCCAGCAGGCAGGGGCGATCGCGGTATTTGCGCGCGATCTGCCGTGCATATCCCTGATAGCCCAGCACCGTCTGGCGGGCGATGTTGAAGACACGGCGCATCGCCGCCGCGTCACGTGGCTGCGCCTTGAAGACCCGGGAGAAAACGCTGACTTCCTCATCCGTCACCAGGCCATCGACCTTGGCGAGTTTCGCGCCCAGACCCACGATCGCCGCAGTGAATCCGACATCATTGGGATCAGGCGCGCAGCCATAACCAGCGAGGGCGTAAGCGGGTTCGCTCTGGTCCTCGAAAGCCCGCTGCGCCAACCGCGCCAAATGCGACCAGATACTCATGCAAATGCAGTATGCATGGCGATGCGGGCTTTGGTAAGGCGCCAGGGTCTGGAAACCCGCTCCCGGTGAATCGCGAACGCGTGATAACGGATTAACTCTGGGTCAGCCTCCGGAACCAGCCGGGGACGTCCCCGTTGTTTGGCCCATGCAGGCGCGTTGTCGCGCCACGGCCCCCGACCCCAGGTCCGGGTCAGCCAGGGAGTTAACCCATGTCTTTCAGAACGCTTCTCTCGACGTCGCTCGCCGCACTGGCCTTCGCGGCCTGCTCCGACAATACCGAACTCGCCCGCGATACCCCGGCGGCGCCGGTCGATATGGCTACGGTGGATCCGGTCGCTGAACCCTATGAGCCCACGCCGCCCGCCGCCGATCCGAACGCTCCGACCGCCGGCACGTCGAACCAGACCATCGCCGAGGTCGCCATGGCTGACGGGAAGTTCACCACGCTCCTCAGTGCTGCGCGCGCCGCAGGTCTCGAAGACGATCTGTCCGCCGCAGGTCCGATCACCGTCTTTGCTCCGACGGACGCCGCTTTCGACGCCCTCCCCGCAGGGACGCTCGACAACCTCATGAAGCCGGAGAACAAGGCCCAGCTCGAAGCCCTGCTCCAGCATCACATCGTTGCCGGGAGCGTGTCATCCGCCGACCTTATGACGGTCGCGACCGCCCAGACGCTGAATGGCGACCTGACGGTCGGCAAGACCGCCGGCAATGGCGTGATGGTCGCCGATGCGAACGTCGTCGGCGCTGACATCCAGACTTCCAACGGCGTCATCCACGTCGTGGACAAGGTTCTGATCCCGGCGACCTAGTCCCCCCACGTCCCCCCGCCGGGAAAAGAGCGTCGCCGCCGTGTCGCAAGACACGGCGGCGATTGCGTTGAGGCTCTGGTTTTCAGCCCTTTGACCAGGGATTAGCGGCGGCGAGATACTGCATGACATTTCCGGCCGGGGTCATCGGCCCCGCCGGCTTGCCGGCGCCGCTGACCACGTCATTGCGCGGCGGCGACTTTGCTCCCCGCGATCCGGAGGCGCCGTCGCGGCCGGACTTCGAGGCGCCCTGGGCGGCGCCGGAACCCGCGCCCGTACGACCCGGGACGTTCCGTGTCTGACCGTCGCGCTGGCCGTCGCGCTGGCCGTTGGTGTGATTGCGGTTCTTCGCACCTCCGCCCGTGTCGGCCCCACGCGATTTGCCATTCGGCTTTCCGGCGTGGTCGCCTTGCGCCGGCGGGCGCGGATGCCGCTTGGCGGCGCCGTCCGCCGACTGGCGCGACTGCCCGCGATAGTCCTCGCGACCGTCGGCCCTTCCCTCCGCCCTCCGCTGGGGCGGACGCTGGCCCTGACGCTTGCGTTGACCAGCAGGTCCCCGCGTCTCGACATGAGCGTCGCCGGCGGCTTCGGGCGAGGACGAGGTCAGCCTGCCCAGCGCATCGTCGCCGCGGCGGTCCATGGCGGGAATCTTCTGCCGGGTCACCTTCTCGATGTCGCGCAGCAACGAGCGTTCGTCCTCGGCGCAGAACGCGACAGCAGAGCCGCCGGCTCCGGCCCGCGCCGTGCGTCCGATGCGGTGAACATAGCTTTCCGGGACGTTGGGCAGTTCGAACTGAACGACATGGGTCACGCTGGAGATATCGATCCCGCGCGCCGCGATGTCCGTCGCGACAAGCGCGCGGACGTCTCCCGCCTTGAACTGGGCGAGCGCCCGCTCGCGCTGGTTCTGGCTCTTGTTGCCGTGGATCGCATTGGCGGCGACCCCGGCGCCTTCGAGGATGCGCGCCACCTTGTCGGCGCCGCGCTTGGTGCGGGTGAAGACCAGGACGCGGGTGAAATCAGGACGCTGGAACAGCTCGACGAGCAGGCCTTTCTTGCGCGTGGCCTCGACGAACACGACCTGCTGGTTGACCCGGTCGACCGTGGTTCCCTGCGGGGCGACCGACACTTTCAGCGGATCGTTGAGAAGCTCTCCGGCGAGCTTTCCAATGTCGGCGGGCATCGTTGCCGAGAAAAACAGGTTCTGGCGCTGTTTCGGCAGATAGCCGACGATCCGGCGGATCGGGACGATGAAACCCATGTCGAGCATCTGGTCGGCTTCATCGAGGACGAAGATCTCGACGCCCGTCAATTTGGCCGTCCGCTCGCCGAGATGGTCCAGGAGCCGGCCAGGCGCCGCGACAAGCACATCGACGCCGCGGTCCAGCATCTTTTTCTGCGGGCCGTGGGCGACGCCTCCGAAGACGGTCGCGACCGAAAAGCCGAGTTCGGCGCCATAGTCCCGGAAACTCTCCGCGATCTGCGTCGCGAGTTCGCGGGTGGGAGACAGGACGAGGCAGCGGCAGCCGCCCCTCGGCGCGGATTTCCGGTTGGCCGCCAGACGATGGAGGATGGGCAGGGCGAACGCCGCCGTCTTGCCGGTGCCGGTCTGGGCGATGCCCAGGAGATCGCGCCCGGCCATCACGCCGGGAATGGCCTGGCTCTGGATCGGCGTGGGATCGACATAGCCCTTGGCGTTGAGCGCCTTGAGAATAAGAGGATTGAGGTTGAGGTCGGTAAAGGTCGCGTTGGGGAGGGTCAAAGTTGATCTTTCGGTATGCGCGTGCGGCGGGCGCCCATCATGTGGGGTCCGCTCGGAGGCGCTTGTCTTGATGGGAAGGCCCTGCGTGCGCGGGCAATCATGTGAACGATTCAGGGCGCTCAACGGGCTGGATCCCTTACTGGGAGCCTTCACGCATCCGGAGCGCCGATAGCGTTCCCCAAAGGCCCCGAGGGGCGACCTGGTCGCGGAACGCAGCGGACATGTCTGCTGCATTGCGGCAAATGTCAAGTCACGGAACAGGCATGTAGTGTCTCAGTTTCAATCCGGACCCGACCGCCTCCGCCAAAACCTGACCTTCGACCGCCACGCTCGACGGGCAGAAAATCGCCAATTCCGTTGAAAAACTCCCGTGCGTTTTCGGGCGAACGATGATTCCATTTCTGCTCCGGCAGCGATGGAGGCGTCGATGATGGGTGAGAAGCGCGGGGCGCAGGGACGGCTGTTCTACGAGTT
>Ga0163152_10000104_pt1 | contig 133214 bp, 115 predicted proteins | sample OliLakLV19MP8IB2_FD_148635 | JGI IMG/M metagenome (GOLD analysis project Ga0163152, IMG submission 148635) | Freshwater microbial mat bacterial communities from Lake Vanda, McMurdo Dry Valleys, Antarctica - Oligotrophic Lake LV.19.MP8.IB-2 | ecosystem: Environmental > Aquatic > Freshwater >...
CGGCGATGCTTCGGCCGCGTAGCTCCGCGACGCCGTACTCGGTCACGATCTTGTCGACCGTGTTCTTCGGCGTTGTGACGACCGTGCCTGCACCGAGTCGAGACACGATCCGCGACAGCCGGCCATCGTTGGTCGTTGAACGACAGACGATGAACCCCTGCCCGCCTTCCGAGAACATCGCGCCCTGTGCGAAATCGGCCTGCCCGCCGGACGACGACCAGTAGCGCCCGCCGATGGTCTCCGACGCGCATTGCCCCAGCAGATCGACCTCGACCGTCGCATTGATCGACACGAAGCCGGGTTCCATTGCGATGCGGCGCGGATCGTTGACATAGGTCGCCGGCCAGAACTCGACGACAGGGTTGTCTGCAACAAAGTCATACAGTCGCTGCGTGCCGAGTGCGAACGAGCCGATTGTCTTGGTTCGGTTCAGACGCTTGCGCACACCGGTCGCGATCCCCGCCTCGATCAGGTCGATGATGCCATCCGAAATCAGCTCTGTGTGAATGCCAAGGTCGTGATGCCCAGTGAGCTTCGCCAGGATCGCATTCGGGACTGCGCCGATGCCCATCTGGATCGTGGCGCCATCGGGGATCCGCTCGGCGACCAGCGCCGCGATCCGTTGGTCCTCGTCTGTTGGCTGGCGCGGGGGCACTTCAATGAGTGGCGTGTCGCGCTCGATCCAGCCGCTGACCTGGGAAAGGTGCAACTGATTGCGACCGAAGGTCCGTGGCATCCGCGCATTCGCTTCGACAAAAAAGCGGGCACGCCCGATCCAGCTCGCCGCGTAGTCCGCACCGGTCCCCAGCGACACATAGCCGTGCCGGTCCGGCGGCGACACGCAGGCGAGCACCAAAGGCTCGTGACAACGCTGACGTTGTAGTGGATACACGTCGCTGAAGTGGCAGGGAACCAGGTCGATCTCGCCGGCCGCGAACCGCGGTCGGGTCACATGCGACAGGAAATACGACACGTGCCGCAGCCGCTCGCCATGCACGCCGTGCAGGTAGGGCCGATCACGCAGCACATGCATTTGATGCACGCGTACACGCTCGAGTCGGCCCGCGTGGCGCTCCACAGCGTCGAGCAGCGCGACCGGCTCGCCATTGGCGATAGGCACGATCAGATCGGTGCCGGGCCCGATCAGATCAATCACAGCCTCCGCGGTGGTCGGCGCAGGCAGTCGATCAGCCGAAGGGCGCGACACCGAACAGTGATCCGTGCCAGTGGAACGCAAACATCCAGAACAGCGCAAGGCCGCCGACGATCGCGATCGCATCGTTGAGCTTGGTCTGGGGCGCGCTCGGTATCGCGCGCGCCGGACGGCGCTTCAGCGAAATCCGGTCCGCCACGGCCCACGCGAGCAGACCACCAAACAGCACGATGTCCGCAGCCATGCCGTTCGCGAGCAGGTGCGCGACGGCCCAAAGCTTGGTCGCAACCAGCATCGGATGCTTGGTCACGGCCTTGATCCGCCCGGGCAGATAGGTCGCCAGCAGCAGCACAAACACTGGCACCATCAGCAACACCGCGACATGTCGCAGCCAGGTCGGCGGGATGTACACCACTATTGGCTCGAGGCGCGCCGCGGCGTAGCCACGCACGATCAGTATAAAGCCGATCACCGCGACGACGGCGTAGATCAGCTTCCACGGTATGTCACCCAGACGCGCAGCGACGCCATTGCGCCAGCCGGGGGCAACGATCGAAACAGAGTGGATGCCCAGAAAAATCACCATCCCGAGAATCAGGGTCGTCATGTCAGTTCATCCGCCATGTCACCCGGACCACAGCGTAGTCGAATCGGGCGAAGGTGTAGAGATTGTCGTTGTCGGCGCCGCCATCGAGGAACCGGTAGCCAGCGCTGAGCAACAACTGTGGCGAAACCTCATAGCCGACCTGTAGCGAAGCGTCTATCGCCCGTCCCTGCGGTGCTGCCAGGCCCTCGAAGTCGAACACGGCGCGCCAGCGCGGCGCAAAGCGCCACTCGCCTTCGAGTGCCAGCAGCGGCACGAGGCCGGTGTCGGTCTTGCGACGGGTCAAGGCTCCCTGACGCAGTTCGATTTCGGCATCGCGCACTTTGACCGTGCCGCCGAACTGCCAGCTCCAGCGTTCGCTGTCATGAAAGACATAGCGGTAGCTGGCCCGATACGAATCGAAACGGTAACGGGCCTGCACATTGCCGGCCGCAAAGCTCGTGCCCTGGAATACGATCGGTGCATTGCTCGTGCCGGTTTCGTCGACGCGCAGCGGCGCAGCGAGGAACCTCAGCCGGTGTTGTTCCGACAGGGGCCAGTCGAGCACCAGACGGACCGCCGGAACCGGTCCGTCGCCAGTGATATCGTCGAGCGCAAAGCGGGTGTTTGGCGCTTCATTGGGCACCTGCGCGGTATTGCGCTGCTGCCAGGCACCGCCCAGCTCGACAGCCAGCGTAGGGCGCGGAATCGCTGCGATCGCGACTGGCGCAGCAACAACAATCACAACCAGCGCGCAGAAGGCTCCCTTGAACATGCTTGATTCATCCATGGCGCGGGAATTTCCGCGTCAGGAATTCTCGCACACACCGAGCGCCGGCTCGGGACCCGGCTTGGACGCGCGCGACTCTTTCTGGCCACGCGCCCGCTCGAGCGCCGCCACACGGCGTCGCAGGTCCGACGCACCGCGCGCCGATGCGGTGTTTTTCAAGTATTCGTTCAGCGGCAGCGCCGGCAGCGAAGCGTAGGCACCGGGCGCAGAGATGCTCTTGACGACACCCGCTCGGTGCACCAGCACGACATCGTCACAGATCTCGATATGATCGATGATACCGGTCTGGCCGCTGGTCATGACGCGGTTGCCGATCCGGGTTGATCCGGCCACGCACAGCATGGCCGTCAGCAGGCAGTCCTCGCCGATCGTGACGTTGTGAGCCACATGGCAGAGGTTGTCGAGCTTGGTACCCGCACCAATGCGCGTCTCGTGATAGGTCGCCCGGTCGATGCAGCAGTTTGCGCCAACCCTGACCCGATCCTCGAGCACGACCACGCCTGTCTGCGGAATAGGATGGCTACGTCGCTGTGAGTCCTCGGCAAAGCCAAACCCTTCTGAGCCGATGATGCTCCCCGAGCCAACCTGCACGGTATCGCCGAGGCGCGAGGCATAGCCGATCACCGCTGCCGGAAAGATCACGCAGTCTGCGCCAATCACGACATCGTGTTCAACGACGGCGCCTGCCATGATCCGGCTGCGCGCCCCGATACGGGTGCGAGCGCCGACCACTGCGCGCGGCTCAACGACGACCTCAGGAGCAAGCTCGGCGCTGGGATCGACGAACGCTGCCGGATGAACCCCACGCCAGGCGGAAGCGACGAAGTCTCGCCCGGCGTAGCGGGCCTTGATCAGCGCGTGGGCCAGCGGCACGTTGCTGGCAACCAGCACCGCTGAACAGCCGAGTTCAGCCACCGCGTCGCACAGCTTGGCAGTCGTGACGACCGCTGCGGGCCGACGCGCCGCGAGCAGCGGCAGGAAACGTGGTTTGTCGAGAAAGACCAGATCCGAGGGGCCGGCAGCCTCCAGCGACGCAATGCCGCCGATCACGCGATCGGCGTCCTCGCTGCGAACCAGCGCGAGACCCGGAGCCTCAAACTCCTGAACGAGGGCGGCGAGCGTGATCATCGGTGGGGCTCCCGTGCGGCCTCGATGGGGCCGCTGCCGGGAAGTTAGCACCTTCGCGAGGCAAAAAAAGAAAAAGCCCCCGGAGTGATCGCTTGCGCGAGCTCCGGGGGCTTCGTCATTTAGGACCCTGGCGGTGACCTACTCTAGCGTTGCAACAGGCAAAACTACCATCGGCGCAGAGCGTTTTCACTTCCGAGTTCGAAATGGGATCGGGTGGTTCCCGCTCGCTATGGCCGCCAGGGAAACTGGTTGCGGTGTACGGACCCGACCTGTTTGGGTCGGGTCCGCACGCCACGAATCTGAAAGTTTCTTGCGATGACGCTGACGCATTCCAGGCGGACGTTGTATTCGTCCCGGATCGTCGCGTTCGCGTGGATCAGTCCACGCACACTCTTTCGTCTGCGTCAGCAAACTACTTGAGGTTATATGGTCAAGCCTCACGGGCAATTAGTACCGGTTAGCTGAGATCATTACTGACCTTACACACCCGGCCTATCAACCACATAGTCTTTGTGGGCCCTTCAGGGGAATCGAGTTCCCAGGGAGATCTAGTCTTGGGGGGGGCTTCCCGCTTAGATGCTTTCAGCGGTTATCCCGTCCGTATATAGCTACCCGGCAGTGCCACTGGCGTGACAACCGGAACACCAGAGATACGTCCATCCCGGTCCTCTCGTACTAAGGACAGCTCACCCTCAAATCTCCAACGGCTACGGAAGATAGGGACCAAACTGTCTCACGACGTTTTGAACCCAGCTCGCGTACCACTTTAATCGGCGAACAGCCGAACCCTTGGGACCTGCTACAGCCCCAGGATGTGATGAGCCGACATCGAGGTGCCAAACTCCTCCGTCGATGTGGACTCTTGGGAGGAATAAGCCTGTTATCCCCGGAGTACCTTTTATCCGTTGAGCGATGGCCCTTCCATACAGAACCACCGGATCACTATGACCTGCTTTCGCATCTGCTCGACATGTACGTCTCGCAGTTAAGCACCCTTATGCCATTGCACTCTATGCGCGATGACCGACCGCGCTGAGGGTACCTTTGCACTCCTCCGTTACTCTTTGGGAGGAGACCGCCCCAGTCAAACTACCCACCATACATTGTCCCCAACCCGGATGACGGGCCAAGGTTAGAACTCCGAAATTATCAGGGTGGTATTTCAACGTTGCCTCCACGAAAGCTAGCGCTCCCGCTTCAAAGGCTCCCACCTATCCTACACAGACAAGTTCAAAGTTCAGTGTAAAGCTGTAGTAAAGGTTCACGGGGTCTTTCCGTCTTTCCGCAGCTACGCCGCATCTTCACAGCGATTTCAACTTCACTGAGTCTCGGGTCGAGACAGTGTGGCCAGCGTTACGCCATTCGTGCAGGTCGGAACTTACCCGACAAGGAATTTCGCTACCTTAGGACCGTTATAGTTACGGCCGCCGTTTACCGGGGCTTCGATCAAGAGCTTCGCCTTGCGGCTGACCCCATCAATTAACCTTCCGGCACCGGGCAGGCGTCAGACCCTATACATCCACTTACGTGTTCGCAGAGTCCTGTGTTTTTGGTAAACAGTCGCAGCCACCGATTACCTGCGGCCTCTCGTCGCTTCATAAAGTAAATCTATTAACGACAAAAGGCATACCTTCTCCCGAAGTTACGGTATCAATTTGCAGAGTTCCTTAACCCGAGTTCTCTCAAGCGCCTTGGGAGGTTATCTCCCCACCCACCAGTGTCGGTTTACGGTACGGACAGTTATCACCTGAAGCTTAGAGGCTTTTCCTGGAAGCGTGGCGTCAGTGACTTCGGGAACCGAGGTTCCTTCGTACTCACTTCTTGGGATTAACGACCCTCCGGATTTGCCAAGAGGATCTCCCTACGAGCTTGAACAACACTGCTGTTGCCCACCTAGCCTTCTCCGTCACCCCATCGCAGTGATACCTGGTGCAGGAATATTGACCTGCTTTCCATCGATTACGCCTTTCGGCCTCACCTTAGGATCCGACTCACCCTGAGCCGATTAACGTAGCTCAGGAAACCTTGGGTTTTCGGCGAACGGGTTTTTCACCCGTTTTAACGTTACTCATGTCAGCATTCGCACTTCTCATACCTCCAGCGCACCTCACAGTGCACCTTCGCAGGCTTAGAGAACGCTCCCCTACCACTTGCACTTGCGTACAAATCCATAGCTTCGGTGCTCGGCTTAGCCCCGTTACATCTTCCGCGCGAGCCGACTAGACCAGTGAGCTATTACGCTTTCTTTAAAGGATGGCTGCTTCTAAGCCAACCTCCTGGCTGTCTATGCCTTCTCACATCGTTTACCACTTAGCCGAAACTTTGGGACCTTAGCTGATGGTCTGGGTTGTTGCCCTCTTCACGACGGACGTTAGCACCCGCCGTGTGTCTCCCGAGCTGTACTTCTGGGTATTCGGAGTTTGCATGGAGTTGGTAGGCCGAGGTGGCCCCCTTCTCCAAACAGTGCTCTACCCCCCAGAGTAATACTCGAGGCACTACCTAAATAGTTTTCGGGGAGAACCAGCTATCGCCAGCCTTGATTAGCCTTTCACTCCTATCCACACGTCATCGACGCACTATTGCAACAGTGGTTCGTTCGGGCCTCCAACCAGTGTTACCTGGTCTTCACCCTGCACATGGATAGATCGACTGGCTTCGGGTCTATTCCCAGCGACTGTGACGCCCGATTAAGACTCGGTTTCCCTACGGCTCCCCTATTTGGTTAGCCTCGCCACTGAAAATAACTCGCTGACCCATTATACAAAAGGTACGCAGTCACCCTTGCGGGCTCCTACTGCTTGTACGCATACGGTTTCAGGTTCTATTTCACTCCCCTAACCGGGGTTCTTTTCGCCTTTCCCTCACGGTACTGGTTCACTATCGGTCGGTAGAGAGTATTTAGCCTTGGAGGATGGTCCCCCCATGTTCAGGCAGGATTGCACGTGTCCCGCCTTACTCTTTGTCAGTCATCGGATTGTGCTTTCGTGTACAGGGCTATCACCTTCTATGGCCAGCCTTTCCAGACTGTTCCGCTAGCACTCACCGACTTACCCTGACTGGGCTGGTCCCCTTTCGCTCGCCACTACTAAGGGAATCTCGGTTGATTTCTATTCCTCCGGTTACTGAGATGTTTCAATTCACCGGGTTCGCTCCAGGCACCTATTTATTCAGTGACTGGTACCACTTGCGTGGTGGGTTTCCCCATTCGGACATCGCCGGATCGAAGCTTGTTTGCCAGCTCCCCGACGCTTATCGCAGGCTACTACGTCCTTCATCGCCTTCTACCGCCTAGGCATCCACCGTATGCGCTTATTCACTTGACCATATAACCTCAAGGAGTTTGAGGATATGGAGCTGATTCACATTGCGAACGCGACAATCTCAAGAGACAAATAAAATCATTCGCTTGAAAATCATCAGCGTCAAAACAAAAAACTTTCCAGATTTTTAAAAAGCAAACGCCGCCGTAAAGACGACATCAAACTTGTAGTTTCGCAGGCGCGGCGAGAGGTGGTGGAGCCAAGCGGGATCGAACCGCTGACCTTCTGGATGCAAACCAGACGCTCTCCCAGCTGAGCTATGGCCCCATAGCTATGGCAACATAACAGCTGTACTGGTGGGTCTGGCAGGAGTTGCACCTGCGACCTCACCCTTATCAGGGGTGCGCTCTAACTAACTGAGCTACAGACCCGGGTGTACAACCAGGGCCGAGTGCAGCCCAGCTGCTAAGGCCGACGCCTTGCGAATGAGCAGGTAACTTGTGTTGGGAACTCGCGCCAATTGTCATTAAAGACAGTGTCTTTTTGGACGCGATCTCTTTAAAGGAGGTGATCCAGCCGCACGTTCCCGTACGGCTACCTTGTTACGACTTCACCCCAGTCATTGACCACACCGTGGTAGGCGCTCTCCTTACGGTTAAGCTACCTGCTTCTGGTGCAACCAACTCCCATGGTGTGACGGGCGGTGTGTACAAGACCCGGGAACGTATTCACCGCAGCAATGCTGATCTGCGATTACTAGCGATTCCAACTTCATGAAGTCGAGTTGCAGACTTCAATCCGGACTACGACAGATTTTCTGGGATTTGCTCCCCGTCACCGGTTGGCTTCCCTCTGTTTCTGCCATTGTAGCACGTGTGTAGCCCTGGCCATAAAGGCCATGATGACTTGACGTCATCCCCACCTTCCTCCGGTTTGTCACCGGCGGTCTCCTTAGAGTTCCCAACTTAATGATGGCAACTAAGGACAAGGGTTGCGCTCGTTGCGGGACTTAACCCAACATCTCACGACACGAGCTGACGACAGCCATGCAGCACCTGTCTCATGGTTCCTTGCGGCACTCCCGCATCTCTGCAGGATTCCATGGATGTCAAGGCCAGGTAAGGTTCTTCGCGTTGCATCGAATTAAACCACATGCTCCACCGCTTGTGCGGGTCCCCGTCAATTCCTTTGAGTTTCAACCTTGCGGCCGTACTCCCCAGGCGGAGGACTTAGCGCGTTAGCTGCGACACTGAAAGGCTAACCCTTCCAACGTCTAGTCCTCATCGTTTATGGCGTGGACTACCAGGGTATCTAATCCTGTTTGCTCCCCACGCTTTCGTACCTGAGCGTCAATGTTCGACCAGGAAGCCGCTTTCGCCACTGATGTTCCTTCCGATATCTACGCATTTCACCGCTACACCGGAAATTCCGCTTCCCTCTTCGACATTCTAGCCATGCAGTCTCGAATGCAATTCCCAGGTTGAGCCCGGGGATTTCACACCCGACTTACATGACCGCCTACGCACGCTTTACGCCCAGTAATTCCGATTAACGCTTGCACCCTCTGTATTACCGCGGCTGCTGGCACAGAGTTAGCCGGTGCTTTTTCTTTGGGTTAAGTCAGTTCCCAGACGTATTAGGTCTGAGCGTTTCCTCCCCACTAAAAGTGCTTTACAACCCGCAGGCCTTCTTCACACACGCGGCGTCGCTGGATCAGGCTTTCGCCCATTGTCCAATATTCCCCACTGCTGCCTCCCGTAGGAGTCTGGGCCGTGTCTCAGTCCCAGTGTGGCTGGTCGTCCTCTCAGACCAGCTACGGATCGTCGCCTTGGTAGGCCGTTACCCCACCAACAAGCTAATCCGACTTCGGCTCATCCATGGGCGCGAGGTCTTGCGATCCCCCGCTTTCAACCATAGTTCGTATGCGGTATTAGCCAATCTTTCGACTGGTTATTCCCCACCCTTGGGCAGATTCCGAAGCATTACTCACCCGTTCGCCGCTCGCCGCCAGGATTGCTCCCGCGCTGCCGCTCGACTTGCATGTGTTAGGCACGCCGCCAGCGTTCAATCTGAGCCAGGATCAAACTCTTCACTTAAAGCATTGAGCTTCATTGAATAGAGTAATCAAAAGGCCCATTGCTGGACTTTTTTGGTCACTCGGTCTTTACATCCAAAGGACGCATCGACGCGAGTCCCCACACAAATTACCTGCCAAATTTTTAAAAAACAGCTGGGGCTCAAAGGCCACAGCAGGGCCGAGAAGTATACCAGTTGGTGGACTTCCCGAAAAGCATCCTGATCTACTGATCCGGCGCCGCGAGAGTCGCGGGGCGGCTCCAAGCAGGGCGCGCATTATAGGTGGGGCAAGCCGCCTGTCAACGCGTTGCAACAATTATTTTTCGGGCAGCTCCGAGCGGGCAACGATTCGGACTCGGGCGAAGCGCCGGGGGCCCAATTGCAGGATGTGTTCGGCGCCGATGGGCAGCCTGGTTTCCCGGTCTGTGACCCGCTCGCCATCGATCCGCACCGCGCCTTCGGCGAGCTTGCGATTTGCCTCGCCGTTGCTGGATGCCAGGCCGGCTTCTTTGAGAGCGTGTGGCAGGCGCAACCCATCGGATTCTGCCATGAGCTGCAGCAGCGGCAGATCGGTCGGGAGTGCCTTATCGGTAAATCTCGCGACAAATTTAGCCTGCGCCCGCGCCGCCGCCTGCTCGCCGTGAAAACGCGCCACGAGCTCCGTGGCAAGCTCAAACTTGACGTCGCGTGGATTGCGGCCGGCGACGATTGCGGCCTGCAAGCCCTTGACCTCCGCCAGCGGCCGAAAGGACAGCAGTTCGAAATAGCGCCACATCAGCTGATCGCTGATCGACATCAGCTTGCCGAATTGCAGTTCGGGCAGCTCCGCGATGCCGACGTAATTTCCAAGCGATTTCGACATCTTGTTGACGCCATCGAGGCCCTCGAGCAGCGGCATCGTCAGCACACACTGCGGCTCCTGACCATAGGCCTCCTGCAGCTGACGGCCCACCAGCAGGTTGAACTTCTGATCGGTGCCGCCAAGCTCTACATCGGCCCGCAGCGCGACGGAGTCGTATCCCTGCGCGAGCGGATAGAAGAATTCATGCACCGAAATAGGCTGCTGCGACTTGAAGCGCTTGGCGAAGTCATCGCGCTCCAGCATGCGCGCAACGGTGTACTTTGCCGCCACTTCGACAAACTGCGGCAGCGGCATGTTGCTGAGCCATTTCGAGTTGAACTCGACGATGGTCTTGGCAGGATCGAGGATCTTGAAAATCTGCGCCTGGTAAGTGACGGCATTGGCCTGCACGTCTTCGGGCGTCAGCCGCGGGCGCGTGGCACTGCGGCCCGTGGGATCGCCAATCAGGCCGGTGAAGTCACCGATCAGGAAGATCACTTCGTGGCCAAGTTGCTGGAATTGCCGCAGCTTGTTGATCAACACGGTGTGGCCGAGGTGCAGATCGGGCGCGGTCGGATCGAACCCGGCCTTGACCCTGAGTGGCTTCCCGCGCGCCAGCTTTTTGAGGAGCTCGGCTTCGACCAGAAGTTCGGCGGCGCCGCGCTTCAGCTCGGCAAGGTTGTCGTCGTTGGGAGCCATGTTGCGCAAACCAGTTGTCGAGACCCGCGTCGCGAAACGCCGCAGACTCTAACAGGACCGCTCATGGACCGCTGCGCATGCGATGACGCGCGTTGACCGGTTAAAGTTCGCTCAGGTAAGGTCGCCTGCTTACCCCAGCCTTCAAGGAGCGCTGCGCGCCAGCAATGCCACCGTCCGCCCCCCAGAGTTCGCTTCCGCCCAGCCGACCCGTAGTCCAAGCCCTGCAATTTTTGGGCTGTGGCCTGCTCGCGTTCGCGTGGTATCGGATCGATGTCTCGCAGGCGGAGCGGACCCAGCTCAGCGAAGCCCGGGTCGCGATGGAAGCCGGGCTTTCGCCTGTGGACGACATCGAACCGGTGACGGTGCAGGCCGCGCTGGGCTTCGCATCGATCGATGTGATCGTGGGCAAGAACGACACGCTCGACCGCATTTTCCGCCGGCTGGAACTGTCGCTGGCGGATCTTGCGAACCTGCGGATGTTGCCGGACCTGAAGGCGCGCCTCGATCGACTTTATCCCGGTGAACTGCTGAAATTCGGTTACCGCGGCGAGTCGGTTGTCTCGCTGGAGAAACAGCTCAGCGCCAGCGAAACGCTGAAAGTGGTCCGGCGCCAAGCGGGCTTCGAATCGGAGCTGATCGTCAATCCCCTCGAGCGCGACACCCGCGTGACCGAGGGCGTGATCCGCAGCAGCCTGTTCCAGGCCGCTAACGAAGCCGGCCTGCAGGACGCCTCGGCGCTGAAGATCGCGGAAGTCTTCGCCTGGGATATCGACTTCGTGCTCGACATCCAGAGCGGTGATCAGTTCCGGGTCAGCTACGAGGCGGTCAGCCAGGACGGCCAGTACCTGCGCGATGGCGACATCCTCGCGGTCGAGTTCGTGAATCAGGGCAAGACCTACCAGGCTGTCCGCTATGTCGACCCTGCGGGCACAGCGGCCTACTACACGCCGGACGGCCGCAGTCTCAGGAAAGCCTTCCTGCGCGCGCCGGTCGAGTTTTCGCGGATCAGTTCGCGCTTCAACCCGACGCGCAGGCATCCGGTTCTGAACCGGATCCGCGCTCATCGGGGCGTCGATTACGCGGCGCCGATCGGCACGCCGGTGCGCGCCGCCGGCGAGGGTAGAGTGAAGTTCGTGGGCATCAAGGGCGGCTACGGCAAGGTCGTCGAGATCGCCCACGTCGGCGGCGTCGTGACGCTGTACGGGCACCTGTCGCGCTTCGCGAAGGGCCTGCGCTCCGGACAGAAGGTCAGCCAGGGACAGGTCATCGGCGCCGTCGGCATGACCGGGCTCGCCACCGGACCACACCTGCACTACGAGTATCAGGTTCGTGGAGTACACAAGGATCCGCAGAAGGTCGCGCTGCCGAAGGCGGAACCGATTCCCGCCAGCCTGATGACGGATTTCGAGACACAGACTGCGCCCTTGTTGGCGATGCTGGCGACGCCGTCGTCCGGTCGTACCGAGGCCCTCGCCTCTCGCTGAGCCCCGTCGTGCGGTATGTCAAATTCCGGCGCGCTGTCACAATCGCCGGCGTCGATCCGTGCTTTGATGGGAGGCCATCCCGAACCTTGGAATGACGCGCGTGGACGCCCCTGATCTGTCGGCACCCCAGAATTTCCTGAACCCCGAGTTGTCGCTGCTCGAGTTCAACGAGCGCGTGCTGGCGCAGGCCATAGACCCGAACGTGCCGCTGCTCGAGCGTCTGAAGTTCCTGTGCATTTCCTCCAGCAACCTGGACGAGTTCTTCGAGATCCGCGTCGCGGGGCTCAAGCAGTTGTTGGATGTCGGTGCCGCCCAGCGCGGACCCGACGGGCGCTCGGTCGAGGAACAGCTGGCGGCGATCCACGGTCGCTCCACGCGGCTGGTGGCAAGCCAATACAACTGCCTGGCCGATCTGCTGTTGCCGGCGCTGCAAACGGCTGGCATCAGGATCCTACCGCGCGGCGGCTGGGACTCCGAGACTTATGAGTGGTTGTCACGGCACTTCGAGCGCGAGGTGGAGCCGGTGCTGAGCCCGCTTGGGCTCGATCCGTCGAGACCTTTCCCACGGATCCAGAACAAGAGCCTGAACTTCATCGTTCGTCTCGACGGCGAAGATGCGTTCGGTCGCGATACGGATCTGGCGATCCTGCAGGCGCCGCGCTCCTTACCCCGCGTGGTGCCGCTGCCGGACCGTGATGACCAGCAACGCTTCGTGCTGCTGTCGGCGATCGTGCAGGAATTCGTGCCCAAACTGTTCGATGGCATGAAAGTCGTCGGTTGTTATCCGTTTCGTGTGACCCGCAACAGCGACTTGTTCGTCGACGACGAAGAAGTCGACGACCTGCGCCGTGCACTCGAGGGCGAACTTGTGCAGCGGCGCTATGGAGCCGCGGTGCGCCTCGAGACCTCACGCGACTGCCCGCCCGATCTGATCCAGTTCCTGCTGCGACACTTCTCGCTGGTCGAGCGCGATCTGTACCTCGTACCCACCACCGTCAACCTGCATCGGCTATCAGCGGTTTATGATCTCGCTCAGCGGCCAGATCTGAAATACCCGCCGTTCACGCCGGGCGTCCCGAAGCGACTGAACGTCGGCGCCGATCCGTTTGCGGTGATCCGGCAGCGGGACGTGCTGCTGCATCACCCGTTCCAGTCTTTTGTGCCGGTCACCGATCTGCTGCGGCACGCGGCCACTGACCCGCAGGTGCTCGCGATCAAGCAGACCCTGTATCGCACCGGCGCCAACTCGCCGATCGTGGCAGCGCTGGTGGCGGCCGCCCACGCTGGCAAGGACGTGACGGTCGTCATCGAACTGCGGGCCCGCTTCGACGAAGAAGCCAATATCGAGCTCTCGAATACGCTGCAGGAAGCCGGCGCGCACGTGATGTACGGCGTCGTCGGCTTCAAGACGCACGCCAAGCTGATGCTGATCGTGCGGCGCGAGGCGGAGGGGATCCGCCGCTACTGCCATCTGGGCACGGGCAACTATCATCCGCGCACCGCGCGCGCTTACACCGATTACGGCCTGATGACTTCAGACCCGGAGATCGGCCAGGATGTGCACGAGATCTTCCTGCAGCTGACCAGTCTGACCCAGGCGCCGCATCTGACTCGGCTGCTGCAGTCGCCATTCGGACTGCACCGCACGATGCTCGATTGCCTCGACCGTGAAGCGCAGCATGCGCAGGCCGGCCGGCCGGCACGCGTGCTGCTGAAAATGAACGCCCTGGTCGAACCGCAGGCGATTGCGGCTCTGTACCGGGCCTCGTGTGCCGGTGTCTCGGTTGATCTGATCATCAGAGGCGTCTGCGCACTGCGGCCCGGAATCCCGGGCGTGTCGGAGAACATCCGGGTCCGGTCGATCGTGGGACGCTTTCTCGAGCACTCGAGGGTGTTCTACTTCGAGAACGATGGCGATGCGCAGCTGTATTGCTCGAGCGCCGACTGGATGGACCGCAACTTCTTTCGCCGGATCGAAGTCGCGTTCCCGATTCGGGTGGCTGCCGAGCGCGCGCGGATCCTGCGTGACCTCGAAACCTACCTCTGGGACAACACCCATGCCTGGGTGCTCGATCGCGAGGGTCACTACACCCGGCTACAGCCAGACGGTGAACCGGCCGTGGCGGCGCAGCAGGAGTTGCTCGACACCTACGCGGTCGGCACGCAGTACATCGAAGACTGATCGAACTCAGGCGCGGCGGCTGAAGACTCGCAACCGAAAGTCTGCGGCCCGCAGCAGCGCAATCTCCTGCGTCAGATCCGCCGCGGTCAAGGGATGATCCTTGAGCCAGCGGCCGGGAAAACGCAGCTCCAGCGTCCGCCCCTTGGCTGTGAGCTGCACCTCTGGCAGCCGCGCGTCGCTACGACTACGGTGCAACAGCACGGCCAGCCTCAGCACCACGATCAGCAGCACGGCGGACTTGTCCCAGGGCGGCAACAGCTGCTCCAGCAGCTCGGCCGTCGGCATCTTGCGCCGATGGGAGCCGACCAGGCGCGCCAGCAGCCGCTGCTCCTCGCGCGGAAAGCCGGCCATGTCGGCGTTCTCGAGCAGATAGGCGCTGTGCTGATGGTACTTGGAGTGCGACACATCGAGACCAATCTCATGCAGGCGCGCCGCCCAGGACAGCACTTGCTCCGCCAGCGGATCCTCGAGAGCCCAGGCCGCGGCAATCTGGCCGAGCAATGCCACCGCCGTGCGCTCGACGCGCTCGGCCTGTGCCATCTCGACGTGATAACGCGCCTGCATGCCCCGCACCGATCGATCACGGGCGTCCTCGTTGGTGAATCGACCGATCAGGTCATACAGCAGGCCTTCGCGCATGGCGCCATCCGCAGCGCGCAGTCGCTCCAGCCCCAGCACCTCGAAGACTTCCGCGAGAATCGCGAGGCCGCCGGGAAAGACCTGCTTGCGCTCGTCGGTCAGCGTGGTGAATGGCAGGTCGCGAGCTTGGCCTGCGGCAACTGTGACGTCGAGAACCGCCTCGAGGCCCTCGGGCGTGATCGCGGTCGCCGCCGGGTCGAGCTCGCGAATCGCATCGCTGATCGAGCGGACCGTGCCGGAACTGCCGACGGCCTGGTCCCAGCCGCGACGCCGGAATTTGGTCTGCAACGGCTCGATCTCGAGCCGGCAGGCCACCCTCGCGCGCGCCATCCGCTTGGACGACACCCGGCCGCCAGCGAAAAATTCCCGGCTGAGACTGACGCAGCCGAGCTGCGTGCTCTCGAGTTCGAGCGGCGCAAAGCCTTCGCCAATGATCAGCTCGGTACTGCCACCACCGATGTCGATGACGAGGCGACGCTCGGCATCACGCGGCAGCGTGTGCGCGACACCCGAGTAGATCAGGCGTGCCTCTTCCATACCCGAGACGATCTCGATCGGATGGCCGAGCGCCGTGCGGGCACGCTGCAAAAACTGGCGCTTCTGGTGAGCGCGGCGCAGCGCGTTGGTTCCGACGACTCGAACGCGGCCCGGACGCATGTCGCGCAGCCGCTGGCCGAATCGCTCGAGACAGGCCAGGGCGCGATTCGCGACCTCACGATCGAGTCGCCCCTCAGCGTCGAGGCCGGCACCGAGCTGGACCATCTCGCGCATGCGATCGATCACGGTCAACTGGCCGTGCGAGTAACGCGCGACGACGAGGTGAAAGCTGTTGGAGCCGAGATCAACGGCCGCGAGAACGTCCGGGACGCCGCGTGCCGCCAGCCGTGCCACGCGCGCCTGAGACCGTTCCAGAACTCAGGCGGCGAACGAGGAGCCGCAGCCGCAGGTCGTGGTTGCGTTGGGGTTCCGGATCACGAACTGGGCGCCTTCGAGGCCATCGCGATAGTCGATTTCGGCGCCGGCCAGATACTGGAAGCTCATCGGGTCAACGAGCAGCTTGACGCCGCTGTTCTCGACACAGGTGTCGCCATCCTGCAATGCCTCGTCGAACTCGAAGCCGTACTGCAGGCCGGAGCACCCGCCGCCCTGCACGTACACGCGCAGCATCAGCTTCGGGTTGCCCTCGCCTTCAATCAGCGTGCCGACTTTCGCGGCGGCCGCGTCCGTGAAGATCAATTCTGGCGCTTCGGTACTCATACCCTGATTTTAGGGCCGCGCACGCTTCGCAGCAACCCGGACGCCAAATGCCTCAGGCAACGCCGCGCACGACGTTTGGATCGGCAACACGCGGCTCGGAAGGTCGTACCGCAGCGGGCTCGCCCGCCGCGGCGGACAGCAGCTTGCCGTTCACTTCGGCACCGAGCGCCATTTCGATGGTCGCATAGTGAACGTTGCCAATGATCCGCGCCTGGGCGCCGATCACGACCCGCTCGCTGGCATGCACATCGCCTTTGACCGTGCCGTTGATGACCACGCTCGGCACTTCGACGGTGCCTTCGACCCGGCCCTGCTCGCTGACCCAAAGCGTTGCGCTCTCGCCCATTGTGCCGCGTACATTGCCGAACACCTCGCCATCGAGATGCAGGCCGCCCGAGAACTCCACATCGCCATGTACCCGCGCTGATTTGGCGATCAGCGTGTCGACCCGACCCGAAATCGGGCCGCCCTTCTTTTTTCGACCGAACATGTCTGGCATCTCCTTGAGGCGTATTCCGTGAATCTCAGCCGGTTTCGACGGTCCATAACAGCGTCTGCGTGACAGGGCTCACACCTCTGCGGCTGGAACGTATTTCTACATTAAGTCGCTCGGGTTGAAAGTCGTTCGGGATCACGATTTCGGGATTCAGATTCTCGAAATAGCGAAAACTGAAGGGCAACTCGGCGTCGGCGCCGCCGGTCAGCGCAGCGAGCTTCAAAGTGACGGGCGCTTTGCCACGCAGCCCGTCGAGGCTCATCACGACGTTGCCGCTGACGACATTATCGGGCCGATCAGCCTGCACCAGGGTCAGGCGCACGACAAAACGGCGCTCCGCGGAGCCTGCGCTGACCCGCAACTGCTGGATCTTGATCTCGGCCTCGTTTGCGTCCGCAACGACAATGCCTTTGTAAAACGCCAATTCCTGCGCCTGGCGCGCGACTTCTGCCTGCAGTTCGCCGATCGTGCGCGCCACTTCCGCCCGTTCCTCGGTCTGTCCCGCCCGGTAGGCCTCGAGGCTCGCTGCTTCGCGGCGCAGCGTGCGGATGCTGTCATCCCGCTCGCGAATCTGCTTCTTCAATCGCCCTTCGTCGCCCATCGCCGCAAGCCGGTCATAGCCGGCTGACGCACGACCATACTCGAACAGAAGATAGCCCGACAGCGCCGCGACGATGGCCAGCACAGCGCCGACGACCCAGGCGCGCGCGGGCCCGTAGGTCCGTATTACGACCTGTGGCCGGTCAGCCACGCCGCCGCCGTGGGGCTGCGCCGGCCCACCACTCTGGGTAAGCCGGCAACGCATCTGCAAAACGGTGCCGGCCAAGTTCATGCAAGGCGCGCTTGTAGACCTGGCGCTTGAAGTGCACGACTTCCCGCACCGGCTCCCAGAAGCTCGTCCAACGCCATTGGTCGAATTCCGGCTCTGGTGAGCAATCGAAACGGATCGAGGCCTCGGGATCACGCAGATGCAGCAGGAACCAGCGTTGCTTTTGGCCGATACAGACCGGCGCCTGAGCGCGGCGCACCAGTCGCGCTGGCAAACGATAGCGCAGCCAGCCAGAGGTCGCCGCCACCAGCTCCACGGCACCGGCGTCGAGCCCGATTTCCTCCTTGAGCTCCCGGAACAGCGCTTGCTCCGGCTGCTCCCCCCACTGGATGCCACCCTGCGGAAACTGCCAACCGCGGCCGCCGGCCCGCCGCCCCAGGAACACGCTGCCGTCGCCACGCATCAGCACAATGCCCACATTGGCGCGAAATCCTTCGGTGTCGATGACATCTGGCATGCCGTCAGTATCGCCCCGGCCCAAGCACCCGAACAAGGCGACAAATGAGCGCCGACGCACGTCACAGACGACTCGCTTATCCTCTTTGGATGAATCCTGTCGCGAGCTGGAGTCGTATTGGCGTGCTGCTCGGCAGTGCAGTGGCCGTGTTCACCGCATCGCTATTGTTCGGTTCTGTGGACCTGAGCTTTGCGCAGCTCGAAGCAGCGCTGCGAGGTTCGGCTGATGGCGTGACCTCCACCGTGCTGTTCGAACTGCGGCTGCCGCGCGTGCTGGCCGCCTTTGGAGTCGGGGCGGCGCTGGCCCTGTCTGGCGTGTTGTTGCAGGCGCTGTTTCGCAATCCGCTCGCGGATCCGTTCGTGATCGGTGTGTCAGGCGGTGCCGCCGTCGGTGCGCTGATCGCGATGGCACTCGGCGCGGGTTGGCTGCTGACCCAATCCGCCGCGGGCCTTGGAGCGTTGCTGGCGGTGCTGACCGTGGCCGCCTTGAGCGCACGCGCCGACCCCGCGCGGCTGCTGCTGACGGGCGTCATCATCGCAGCCAGCTCCGGCGCACTGGTGATGCTGGTGCTCGCCGCAGCACGCGATGAATCCCTGCGCGGCATGCTGTTCTGGCTGGCGGGCGATCTGAGCCTGGCCCGCTATCCGGCCCTGACGCTGGCGGGCGCGGCGAGTGCAGTGGCCGGAGCCTGGCTGTTTGCCCGGCCGCTGAACGTGCTCGCAGCCGGCGAGCTGCGCGCGCAGAGCGTCGGTTTGAACCTCGTGCTCTGGCGGTGGATCGTGTTTGCCGCCGCGGCGCTGATGGCGGCGGTGGCGGTTGTCAGCGCCGGCACGATCGGCTTCATCGGCCTGATCGCCCCGCACCTCGCACGCTTGTTGTTTCGGACCTCGGATCACCGGATCGTCGCGCCGGCCGCGGCGGCTCTGGGTGGCACGCTGCTGGCGGCCGCGGATCTGCTGGCGCGTACCGCGATCGAACCGCAGCAGCTGCCCGTGGGCGCCGTGATGGCGCTGCTCGGTGCGCCGCTGTTCCTGCTGCTGCTGCGGCGTAGTTGACGCCTCAGGCGCGCCGCGCCGTCAGCGTGCGGCGATCCTCCAGATACTCGCGGCCGCGGGTCATCAGCGTTTCGAACGCGGCGCGGTCACCGGTGAGGACCGCAGTGCGCAGCCGCTCGACCGCGTGCGCAAGCGCTTCGAGCGACTCGGTGCCGTAATCGTTGAGGCTCTGGATCTCGTAGTAGAGATCCGGGCTCTCCTGCGCAACGCGGCTCGCCACATCGAGCTGCGCGTCGAACGTCGTGCTCGATAGCTGCGCGAGACGCGGCGCGGCCTCGCCGCTGTCGGCGAGCGCCGTGAAAAATGCGATGTTCAGGGCGTGCGACAGCCCGAGGACATAGGCGATCAGGCGATCGTGCTCGTCGAGGGTCATGACCGCCTGGTCGACCATCGTCGCGGCAAACAGCTCCCGCGCACTCGCGAGCGCATCGCCGGCGCCGAGATCGACGAAGATCACGTGGCGCCCTGACAGCAACTCGGTATCCGGGCCAAACATCGGATGCACCGAGGTGACGCGGCAGCCGTTCGAACGCAGCGCCATCAGCCCACCACGCAGCGGCGACTTGAGCGAACCCAAGTCGAAGATCACGCCAGGCGGACGTCGCTGCGCCAGTTCACGCAACACCGTATCGGTCTGGCCGAGCGGCGTCGCCACGACGATGAAGTCCTGCGACAAGTCCGAGGTCCTGAAATCCCCCGCATCGGTCGTGCCCGGTGGCGCGCCGGCAGGATCGGAGACCGCGACCGCAAAGCCCTGTGAGACCATGAACTCCGCGAACCAGCGCCCCATCTTGCCGGCGCCGCCAATGACGAGGGCGTGGCGCCCTGAGCCGGCGCCGCGGGCTGTGACGCTTGCCTGCTCCTGGGTGGTCAACGACGAGCGGATCAGCATCCGCATCAGATTCTCGGCCAGCGCCGGCGACACCCCCTGGGCGCCCGCCTTGTCACGCGCAGCGACTATCACATCGCGCTCGCGTGCGTAATCACGCGTGGCGTAGCCGGTGGAACGCTTGACCCGCGCGATCTCGCGGCTGTGCCGCTGCCGCTCGGCGATCAGCTCGATCAGTCGGTCATCGATTTCATCGAGACGTTGCCGCAGTTCATCGAGCGTGGTCATGGCCGCAGTTGCGTGGGAAAACGGGCTGCCACTATAACCACGCCGCGCGCCCACCGCCTACGCGGGCGCGCGGCGCAGAGTTCAGCGGCGACCGCGGTGATCGTACCGTCCGCCATGATGCCGATGAACGGGGCGATGGACGGAGCGATAGTCGTATCGTTGGCCGTAGCGATACGCCGGCCGGTACACGACGGTGTAGCGTGGCGGCGGCCGGTAATAACGGTAATCGCCGACGTGCCCGAGATCGACAATGACTCTGACACTGTCGCGCGCCTGCGCCTGGCCGCCGGCAAGTGCGAGACCCGCGGCGACGATCAATCCGATCATGATGCTTTTCATGGCTTGAACTCCTGTCCACCTTGACGACAGGCGTTAAGATTCCGCAATGCCTATTCCCGTGCAATTTCTTCCTGACCCGCTCCCCGCCAATCCGCTGGAAACTGCTGCGCTTTGGCTGCAAGAAGCCTGGCGCGCCGCCGACCAGCCCAATCCGAACGCGATGGTGCTGGCGACGGCTGATCCGGCAGGCCAGCCTTCGGCGCGCGTCGTGCTGTGCAAGGAGATCGTGGCCGAACCGGGCTATGTCGCGTTCTACAGCAATTACCTTTCGCGCAAGGGCCGCGAACTCAGCGCCAACAATCGTGCCGCCTTGGTCTTTCACTGGGATGCCGCCCATCGACAGGTTCGGATCGAAGGCCAGGTAAGCGAGGCACCGGCCGCTGACAGCGACGCGTACTTCGCGACGCGACCGTGGCAGCGACGCATTGGTGCCTGGGCCAGCGCGCAGAGCGAGCCGGTTGCGGATCGTGAGGCACTGGTGGCGGCGGTGGTGGCGGCGGCGAAACGCTTTGGCACGCCGGTGCCGGGCCCGGAAGATCGCGGCGCATTGGTCGATGCACAGATCCCGCGGCCGCCTCACTGGGGTGGATATCATCTGTGGGTCGAGGCTATTGAGCTATGGGTCGAGGGCGAATCGCGAATCCATGACCGCGGTCGGTGGACACGATCGCTGGCGTCGCCGGGTGCGGCGCCTGGCCCCTGGTCTTTCACGCGGTTGCAACCTTAGATGCGGCGTCGTGCTGCAGGCTGACGCGCTCGGCATTCGAGTTGCCAATCGTGAACTCGTACGGGCGCTCGACCTGCGGCTTGCGCCTGGGCAATTCATCGCGGTGCTCGGCTGCAACGGCTCCGGAAAGACGCTGACGCTGCAGACTCTTGCGGGCCTGCGCCCCGCCGACCACGGTGAGGTGCGGCTGCACGGCGCGTCGATCCGCCCGCTGCCGTCGCGGCACAGAGCACGGCAACTGGCGTTCCTGCCACAGGACTTCGATACCTGGGGCGCAGCGACTGCCATCGAAACCGTACGCATCGGACGTTACGCGCATGCTTCAACCTGGGCCCTCGGCGGACCAAATGATGACGAACGCGTGATCGCGGCGATGCGCGCGACCGGGGTCGAATCGTTGGCACAACGCACCACCGTCAGCCTCTCAGGCGGCGAGCAGCGGCGCGTCGCCATCGCAACAGTGCTCGCACAGGATGCGCCGATTGCGCTGCTCGACGAACCGACCAATCATCTGGATCCGCAGCACGCCATCGCGATGCTGCAGCTGTTTGCCGCGCAAGCCGAGCGCGGCGGCGCAGTCATTGCCACGCTGCACGATGCAACGCTGGCCGCGCGCTTCGCGAGCCATGTGCTGCTGCTGTTTGGTGACGGTCGGTGGGAGTACGGGCCTGCTGCCGACGTACTGCAGACCACGCGCCTGTCAGAACTCTACGCGACGCCGATCATCGAAGCCCGGGTCGCCGGGCGCCGGCTGTTCGCCGCCGGCTGAGTCCGTCAGGGCGCCAGCGCAGCGGCAATGCTGCCATGCAATGCGGCGCCGTTGGTCGCCAGCACGGTCGTGGTATTGAAATCGATGCTGCGGCCGGCAAGATCCGTGAAACAGCCCCCCGCTTCTTCAACGATCACGGTCAGCGCGGCGATATCGAGAATGTTGACGTCGGATTCGATGACCGCGTCGAGTGCGCCGCGCGCCAGCAGATGGTAGTGCACGAAATCACCGTAGCCCCGGATCCGGTTGGCACGCGCCACCAGCTGACCAAAGCGGCTCCATTGCGGACCTTGCGCAAGGGTTTTCAGGTTGCCGCTGGAGATGATCGCCTCCTCGATGCGCGCCACGTTGCCGACGCGGATCGGTTTGCCATCGAGAAAAGCCCCCATGCCACGCTCGGCCCAGGCCAACTCACCGTACGCCGGCGCGGACGACACACCCAGCACGAAACGTCCCTCGCGCCACAGCGCAATCTGGGTCGAGAAGAACGGGCACTCGCGTACGAACGACTTGGTGCCGTCGATCGGATCGACCAGCCAGACACTGTCGGCACCCATGTTGTGCTGACCGGTTTCTTCGCCAAAGAATCCGTAGCCGGGGAACCGGCGGCGCAGTACTGTGGCAATCGCCTCTTCGGCGCGCACGTCGGCCTCGGTGACCGGCGACTTGTCAGCCTTGATCTCGATCTGCAGGTTGCGCTGGTACAGAGACCGGATGACTTCGGCAGCGGCTTGCGCAGCCGCCAGTGCGGCGGCGAGTTCAGGCGATGTCATGGGGCGAGGTTGCAGCGGGTCGTGCAGCCTGTCAACGGAGCCGGACCACCGGGCTTTTTGCTAGAGTCAGCGCATGGGCAACCGACTCAGCAAGATCTACACGCGCACCGGTGACGACGGCACGACCGGACTCGGCGACGGTGCGCGCGTCGACAAGGACGATCCGCGCGTCGAGGCCTACGGAACCGTCGATGAGGCCAACAGCGCGATCGGCGTCATTCTCGCCGTCCCGGGGCTGCCGAAAGACGTCGCGGACTGCCTGACCGGCGTGCAACACGACCTGTTCGATCTGGGTGGCGAACTGTGTATCCCGGGCATGCAGATGATCATGGCCGAGCAGATCACGGCGATCGAGGGCCTGCTGGATCGCTTCAATGAAGCACTGCCACCGCTCAAGGACTTCATCCTTCCGGGGGGCGGTCCGGCCGCTGCAGCTTGCCACGTGGCGCGCACGGTGTGCCGGCGTGCCGAGCGCCGCGTGTGGACGCTGGCACGAACCCAGGCGGTCAACAACACGGCCTCGCAGTACCTGAATCGGCTCTCGGATCTGTTGTTCGTGCTTGCCCGAGTGCTCGCTCGCCACGAGAACGGTGCCGAGATACTTTGGCGGCATGATCGCGGTCAGAAAAACTAGCGCGCAGGAGTCCATGCGATGAAAGAAGGCGTCACCTATCCCACCTATATCGGCGTCTCCGACGTCACCACACGCTCGTTCGAGCAGATGCGTGTCGAGGCGTTCTTCGAGGGCCAGCCCTCGCTGATGTTTGATGAGCCCGAAGGCTTCGACATTGGCGATCCGCCGGACCTCAGCGGCCGTTCGCGCGGCTGGACGCCCGTGCACGCGCAACTGGCCGCGCTTGCCGGTTGTACATCGATCACGATCGCTGTGGTGGCCCGCGATCAGAAATTCCGCCACAGCGGCCTTGCCACCAAGCTGCGCTCGCTGATCGACATCCGCGGATTTTTCTTCGACCTGCACATGCAGCCGAAATTCGAGCAATTGAATTTCGACCTGACACTCAACACGCGCGAATCGCTGGCGCGGTTGCGGGCGCTCGCCGCGGAGACGCATCGTCGCTGCCCGCAGCTTGGTATCTTTCGGCTGGCGCGAATTCCTCTGGTCGTGAACTGGTATCGGCAGGGCTCGACGCGCAGTCTGTTCGAAGAGCGCTTCGGACTGCGTCGCGGCCGGACGCCCGAAGATCGGCTGATCGAGCAGCAGAAGAAAGCGGCGGCCCGTGAAGCGAGGCGCGCCAAGGGCCGCAAGCGCGCGCCGCGCGGCTAGGCGCTATCTACCGCGGGCTCTGCATCACCGCCCGTTCGTCGACTTCGCTGCGGATCTGGGTGCCGATGATCAGCGCGACGAACACGCAGCCAGCAATGACTTCAAACGCGATCTGGTAATCGCCGTAGGCGTCGAAGAGCTTGCCGGTGATCCAGCTGCCGAAGCCAACGCCGATCGATTCCATCAGGCTGATCGAGCCGTTGATGCGGCCAATCTCCTTGAGTCCGAAGTTGTTGACGGCGAGCATGTTGTAGAGCGTGAACAACCCGCCCCAGCCGAGGCCGATGATCAGCGCCGAGCCGATCACCCATTCGCGCTTGAGCGTTGCAAGGCCGATCACGCCAACCAGCATGATCACCAGGCATCCCATGAAGACCTTGTGGCGATCGATACGATCGGCGAGCGCGCCATTGAACAGCTTGGCGAGCATCGCAATGACGCTGAACGCAAACAGGATCTGACCGGCCTGCCGGATCGAGAAATCGAACGACTTGGTCAGATGCAGCACCAGATGCTGCACAAACCCGAAGATCGCGTAGTACGTCAGGAAACCTGAAATGCCGATTGCCCAGAAGGTCCGGGTGCGGATGGCTTCGCCGTATGTCAGACCGTGCTGCTTGAGATCGGCCACCTGGTCGCTCTGCCCGACCGCGACCGTGCCGGCGTGGCGCGGCGTGCCCTTCACGAACACCCACACGAACAGCAACATCACAATCGGCAGGAATGCGTTGTAGAAATACGCCTGCCGCCAGCCGAACCTCTCGATCAGTATCGGATTCAGCAGCGGCAGGATCGCGCTGCCCATGCTGGTGCCCACCAGCGCGATGCCGATTGCCAGGCCGCGGTACTTCACGAACCAGCTGGACACCAGGAAGATCACGACCATCGTGCCGGCTGTCGACAGCGCCAGCGAGAACATCAGATGGATGATGTAGACCTGCTTCAGCGCCGTCCCCATCCAGTACTGGGTGTAGAACCAGAACATGATCGCCGCTCCGATCGTCGCCAGCCCGATCGCAATGGGCAGCGTCACCTTTGGCGTCAGGGTTCGCATCGCGAGCACCACGACACCCGCCAGCGAGACGATCGTCAGCACCGCGATCAATTCGATGATCAGCACCGGCCCGCTGTTCGAGAGCATGCTGTAGCCGAAGTATCCGAGCGTCAGCAGCGAGAAGCCGATCATCAGCAGATGCTTGGGATTCAGCTTGTCGATCAGGATGCCGATGAACGGCGCAATCGCCGCCGTGGTCCAGAAGTTCAGCGCGTCACGGAACTTGAAGTCGCCGCGCGACCAGCCATATTCGTCGAGCAACGACGGGTCGAAGATCGTGATGCCGGTGGCGGTGAACCCATTGCTGAGAAACAGCGCGAACATGCCGGTGACAGCCATGACCCACGGATAGATTCCCGGCGACTTGCGCACAGCATTGGGTTGGTTCATCTGGGCTCCGGGAGGGACAAGGACGCACGGTAGCGGCGCCAGTCGAAGCATACGCCCGGGTCACTCTTGCGCCCGGGAGCGATGTCGCTGTGCCCCACGACGCGGTCGGCAGACAGCGTCGAGTACGCTCGCAGCAAGGCGCGGGTCAGCTCGGTCAGCGCGAGGTACTGCGCGTCCGCATACGGTGCATCGTCGACGCCTTCGAGCTCGATACCGATCGAGAAGTCATTGCAATGCTCGCGACCGAGGTAGCTCGATTGCCCGGCATGCCAGGCCCGCGCACTGAATGGCACATACTGGCGGATGGTGCCATCGCGCCGGATCAGCGCATGCGAAGACACGCGCAGCGCAGCGATGCCCTCGAAATACGGATGCGCATCCGGCGGGAGGGATCCGGTAAACAGTCGATCGATCCACGGGTCAGCATATTCGCCCGGTGGCAGGCTGATGCCATGCACGACGAGCAGCTGCGGCCGTTGCGCGCCGGGTCGGGCGTCGAAGTGTGGCGACAGGACCTGGCAGATGTTCTGCAGCAGGCCGGTGGCAGGATCGACGACCAGTGGCGGACGCTGCGTCACGCTGCGATGATGCCAGAATCCATGGACGCCGACGCCAATCTGTCGCTCGTACAGCGCGATCTTGCGCACGTCTGGCACCCGTGTACGCAGATGAAGGACCATGAGTCCGAACTGCCGTTGCTGCCGATCGTCCGCGGCCGGGGCGCCTGGCTCGAGGACGCCGCAGGCAAGCGCTACTTCGATGCGATCAGTTCCTGGTGGGTCAACCTGTTCGGACACGCCCACCCGCGCATCAATGCGGCGATCCGCGATCAGCTCGAGCGCATCGAGCACGTGCTGCTGGCAGGCTTCACCCACGAGCCGGTGATCGCGCTCAGCGAAGAGCTGGTGCAGATCGCGCCTCGGGGGCTGACGCGCTGCTTCTACGCCGACAGCGGTTCCGCCGCGATCGAAATCGCGCTCAAGATGAGCTTTCATTACTGGCAGAACACCGGACGGCCGCGCAAGACGCGCTTTGTGACGCTCGCCAACAGCTATCACGGCGAGACGCTCGGTGCGCTGGCGGTCGGCAATGTCGAGCTCTTCAAGGCAACCTATCGGCCCCTGCTGATGGATGTGCTGACGGTGCCGTCGCCGGACGCGTATCTGGCGCGTGATGGCGAAAGCGCCGCCGCCTGTGCGCAGCGCGCAGCGCAGGTACTCGATGCGCTGTTGGCCGATCGCGGTGATGAGATCGCAGCGGTGCTGATCGAACCGCTGGTGCAATGCGCCGGCAACATGCGGATGCATGACCCGGAGTATCTGCGCCTGGTGCGTGCCGCCTGCGACCGTCACCAGGTGCATCTGATCGCCGATGAGATCGCCGTCGGTTTCGGGCGAACCGGCACGATGTTCGCCTGCGAGCAGGGCGATATCAGTCCCGACTTTCTGTGCCTGTCCAAAGGACTCAGTGGCGGTTATCTGCCCATCTCGGTGGTAATGACCACCGAGCAGGTCTATGCCGCTTTCTACGACGACTTTCGTCGCCTGAATGCCTTCCTGCACTCACACAGCTACAGCGGCAATCCGCTGGCCTGCGCCGCCGCACGCGCCACACTTGCGATCTTCCGCGATGAGCCGGTGCTCGAAAACATTGGCAAGCTGGCCGCTCATCTGCGGCGCAGACTCGCGCCGCTCGCCGAACACCCGCAGGTGACCGATGTCCGTCAGCACGGGCTGATTGCGGCAGTCGAGTTCGCGCGTGACAGGAAGTCGCGCGAGCCCTTCGACTGGACCGAACGGCGGCACCTGCGGATCTACCGCCATGCGCTGTCCCGCGGCGTGCTGCTGCGGCCGCTGGGTTCGGTCGTGTACTTCATGCCACCCTATGTCACGACGCCCGAGGAGATCGACCTGATCGTCGAGGTTGCACGCGAGGGGATCGAGCTCGCCGTGCGCGACGACGCATGAGAACGACGCGGATCTTCTGCGATCTGCCACTGCAGCATGCCCAGCAGATCACGCTGCCCGCCCCGGCAGCAGACCATGTCGCGCGCGTACTGCGCTTGCGAGTTGGCGCACCGCTGACGCTCTTCAATGGCCAGGGCGGCGAATACGCTGCGCAGCTGGCGACCGTTGCCAAACGCACTGTGACTGCGCAAGTGCTGCAGTTCTATCCGATTGAGCGGGAATCGGCTCGCCCGTTGATGCTGCTGCAGAGTCTGACGCGCGGCGAGAAAATGGACTGGATCATCCAGAAGGCCACCGAACTGGGCGTCACAGTCATACAGCCCATCACGACCGAGCGCTGTGTCGTGAACCTGGACGGCGCGCGCGGCGACAAGCGGCTGGCGCATTGGCGCGCGGTGGCAGCCAGCGCCTGCGAACAGTGCGGTCGAAATCGTCTGCCGGAAGTGCGCGAGCCCTGCGCGCTTGCCGATGCACTGGCCGATGAGCCGGCCACCGTGGCGCAGGATGCCGGCGCGGCACGGATCGTGCTGGTTCCCGGCGCAAGCCGCTCGCTTGACGCGATTGCCAGGCAGGCGACTGCGGTAAGCGTGGTCGTGGGTCCGGAAGGTGGTTTGACGCCTGCCGAGCTGGATCTGCTCGCGGCGCGGAGCTTTGATCCTGCCAGTCTCGGCAGCCGAATCCTGCGCATGGAGACCGCCGCGATCGCAGCGCTTGCCATCCTGAGTGTCTCGGCCGAGGATCAACCCAGATGAAACTGTCACTATCACTTTTATTGCTGACTGCCATCGCACTCTGCGGCCCGATGACGACATCCGCATCACAAGCGCCGGCCGAGGGTTTGCTGGATCTGCGCGAGATCGCCGCCTGGTTGCCAGGGAGCTTCGACAACGACCCGCAGCGCGCATTTCTGCAGGGCATGAAGCGCGGCGCCGATGCTCCGCCCCGGATGCATCTGCAGATCAAGGCCGATTCCGCAGCCAGCACGCCGTCCGTTCGATCATTCGAGATCGGCGCTCGCAACGGCAGCGAGCACGACACCGTCGCCATGCAGCTGAAGTGGCTGCTGAGCGTGGACCCGGCAGATCAGCGCGTCAGCATGCAAACGATCGCGGCAGACGGCCGTAGCTGCACGGTGCGATGGGCGCGTCAGGTCGACTCCTTTGTTGGTGTTGCCGCACCGGGCTGCGAGCGGGCCGCGTTCGGCGTGCCCGGCACCCTGCGACTCGGCTCGGACGAACTATGGATCGATGACGCCGCTGCCGTTGTGCCGAACAAGCTCTACCGTGCGGCCCGTTTCGACTGCTTCGTCGCGCTGCGGCTGCGCAACGGCAAAGCGCAGGCGATCACCGGACTCAGTACCCATGATCGCGGTGGCACGATCGATATCCAGAGCGAGGACACGCCGCCGCGCAAGCTTCGGCTGCTGCTGCGCCGTGGACTATGGCCGTCGAACTCGGGCAACAACTTCGTGCAGCTGATGAGCCTGTACGTCTACGAGGATGACCCGGAGAATCCGCTCGCCAATGGCTGGGCGACTCCAGAGTCGGGTCGTGTCGGGTTCGGCGTTGGCGATGAATTGCCCGGCGGGCAGAACCTCAGCGCACGCTGCACACGTCAGAGCAGCACGGGCTGATTGGGCAGCTCGTCGCGGTCACCGCCGCGGCTTGGGAAATGCTGCTGCAGCAGCTGGCCAACGCCCGCAACGCCTGCGATCGAGCCCGCCGCGAAGTCGCCGCGACGAAAGGCGTCTTCCATTGCGCGGCAAACAGCGTCCCACTGCGCCTGACTGACTCGCGCGGCAATGCCGCGATCGGCGACGATCTCGACATCCCGGTCGGCCATCAGCACGTAGATCAGCACGCCGTTGTTGCCTTCGGTATCCCAGACCCCTAGCTGGCCGAAAACCTGTAGAGCCCGCTGGCGCGGTGTGACTTCGTGCCAAAGCTCTGGCAATTCGAACGCCGTCTCGACGGCAAAGCGGATCTCGCCGGCGTGCCGGGACTCGACCTGCTGCACGGCCGCTTCGATCTGCGCGAGAACCTTGGCATTGAAACGGCGCCGGGTTGCCCAGTGCGTCGTCAACAGGTGTCGCAGCGAACGCGCCAGTTCCATCACCACCCTCCCGAGGCGCCGCCGCCACCGAAGCTGCCGCCGCGTCCGCCGCCGAATCCGCCCCCACCCGAGCTGCGGCCGCTGCCCATGCCGCCACCCCAACCGCCGCCGCCCCAACCACCATGATGCGGCCGGCTTGACCAGCGGCCACCGCCGAGCGAAGACAACAGCAACGAGAACACCAGAGCCGCAATACCGGCTCCGATGGCGAGCCCGAGCAGCTGCGTCAGCGTGAAAGCAAACGCGCCGACCAGTCCGCCCGTGATGGCTGAGCCGAGCGCGCGGCCAAACAAGGCTCGCAGGAACACCGAGCCGACAAACACCGCCATGAACAGCACCGGCAGCAGTTCCTGCAGCACCGAACCCTCTTCCCACTCGTCATCGGGTGGGGGTAGCGCTTCGCCATCGATGACGCGGATCATCTGGTCGACGCCGGCGTCGATGCCGCCAGCGAAGTCGCCCTGCCTGAACAGCGGCGTGATGGTGTCGGCGATGATCCGTTTGCTGGCGAGGTCTGTCAGCGCTCCTTCGAGGCCGCGGCCGACTTCGATCCGCATGCGCCGATCTTCCTTGGCGACCAGCAGCAGCGCGCCGTCATCGGGCTGCGCGCGACCCGGCTTCCAGGCATCGACGACCCGGATCGAGTACTGCTCGATCTCCTCGGGCTGCGTGGTCGGCAGGATCAGCACGGCAACCTGCGCACCCTTGCGCGCCTCGAATTCGGCGAGCTTGGTCTCGAGCTGAGCCTGTTCGGCGGCGCTCAGCGTGCCGGTCAGATCGGTGACGCGCGCCTCGAACGGCGGAATCGGTTGCGCGCTTTGAGCAAAGGCCCATGCAGACCCGACGCTGAGCAGCAGCCCGACGATGAACCGGTGTAGCCGGCGCATCGGTGAGCCGTTGACGACGATCGCGGCGGCGCCGGTCAGTTGGCCGGAGCGGCTGTCGGCGCGGGTACGCCGAAGTCGACAGCGGGTGGTTGTGCGATCGCCGCTTCGTTATCCACCGTGAAATTGGGCTTGACCGCAAACTTGAACAGCATCGCAGTCAGGTTGGTCGGAAACTGTCGCACCGTGCCGTTGAAGGCCTGCACCGCCTCGATGTAGCGGTTGCGAGCGACGGCAATCCGGTTCTCTGTGCCTTCAAGCTGCGCCTGCAGATCGCGGAAATTCTGATCCGACTTCAGCTGCGGGTAGTTCTCGGAGATTGCCAGCAGGCTTTTCAGGGCCGAGCTCAGTTCACCCTGCGCGGCCTGGAATTTTTGCAGTGCTGCGGGATCGTTCAGGAGTTCCGGGGTGACCTGGATCGAAGTGGCACGGGCTCGCGCTTCGGTCACACCGACCAGCACTCTCTCTTCCTGCGCCGCAAAGCCCCTGACCGTGTTGACCAGGTTTGGAATCAGGTCGGCACGCCGCTGATACTGGTTGACGACCTCGGACCAGCCAGCCTTGACGCCCTCATCCTGGGTTTGCAGGGTGTTGTAGCCGCAGCCAGACAGGATCAGCGAAGCCATGGCGAACGCGGCTAGTCTTAAAGTCATCATGGGAAGTATTCCTCGGCAGCTTATGTCCGGATTTTCTCACGACAGACTGCGCCAGTCTGCAGGCAAAAAAAAGCCCCGGTCCGTGAGGACCGGGGCGAAAATGCGGACTCTCCAATGAAGGGAAGGAAGTCCGCCAGGGGATCTCAGTGCAATCGGGCCCACTGCAGAATCCGGATTTCGTCGGATTCAACATCGAAACTGGCTGCCAGGCATGCCTTCAGCTCGGCCGGGACAGCAGCGCGGCCATCGGCCGCCTGCAACTCGACCACGCCGCTCCATTCGCTCGCGGCCCTCGCCTCGTCGGTGGCGGTGACGAAATGCGTGAAGTACTTCGCCGGCATGGAATAAAGGTTAGGGAGCAGCGGTCACGGCGGCTGTGCGATCTGACACAGTTGGCCGCATCTGCTCCGTGCACACGTCACCGTTGCGATCAGTGCCAGGAAGTTAAGTGAAATGTCACGCTATCGCGCCCCGGTTCCGGCTGCATCAAAGTTCGCGACTCCAGCAGGCGCCGCCAGACTGCGCGCCGAGCTCGACGAGCTGTGGCGAGTCGAACGACCGCGGGTTACCCAGGCGGTCTCAGAAGCCGCAGCGCAGGGCGATCGCTCCGAGAACGCCGAATACACCTATGGCAAACGCCGTCTGCGCGAGATCGACCGGCGCGTGCGCTTCTTGCGCCAGCGGCTCGACGGCCTGCGCATTGTCGATCAGCCCCCAAGCGATCCGACTCGGGTCTTCTTCGGCGCGTGGATCACGATCGAGGATTCCTCGGGTGAGCAACAGCTGCATCGAATCGTCGGTCCCGACGAATTCGAGATGCATCCGCAGTACATCAGCATGGACGCGCCGCTCGGGCGCGCGCTGCTGGGCAAGTCGCTGGACGATGCGGTCGCGGTGCGCACGCCTGCTGGCGAGCGCAGACTGACGATCGTCGCGGTCAGCTACGACCCTGTCAGAGAACGCGGACGTTCTTGAACTGCCAAGGATCCGACCGGTCGAGATCCTCGGGAAAAATCCGCTCGCGATCGGTCAACGGCGTCCAGTCGGTGTACGCGCCCACCACCGGACCCAGATATGGCATGCAGATTTCAAGGATGCGCTTAAAGTCGATCTCGTCGGGCTCGATCAGACCGCGATTCGGGTTCTCGATTGCCCAGATCATGCCCGCCAGTACGGCGATGGTCACCTGCAGGCTGGTCGCGCTGTTGTGCGGCGCGAGCTTGCGGGCTTCGTCGATGCTCAGTTGCGAGCCGTACCAGTACGCATTCTTCTTGTGGCCGGCGAGCAGCACGCCGAGCTCATCGATGCCCCCGGGTGAGATGTCGTCCATCAGGATCCGTTTGCTGTCCTGCACGATGTAATTGCGACCGCAAAACTCGTGCACGGAAAGCACTGCGTCGTCGCAGGGGTGATAGGCATAGTGAACGGTGGGTCGGTAGCGCGCCTGGCCGCCTTCGCGCACCGTCAGGTAATCGGCAATCGAGATCGACTCGCCGTGCGTGATCGCGTAGCCATGAAAGTGACCCGCTCGTGGCGTCCAGGTGCGCACTCGGGTGGCACAGCCGGGCTGGGCCAGGAAGATCGCCGCCTGCGATCCGGTTTCGTGCCGCTTGCCGTCGCGGGGAAAGTTGCGCTCATGCGTGCCCCAACCCATCTCGGAGGGTTGCTGGCCCTCGCTGACGAAGCCATCCACCGACCAGGTGTTCACGAACTCGTTTGGTCGCTTGCGGTTTGGCGACACCTGGGTGTCGCGCTCGGCAATGTGGATCGTGGTGACGCCCAGCGACTGCGCCAGCAAGGCCCAGTCATCGCGATTCGCCGGCACATCGCTGCGCACACCCGTGTCGGCGGCAATATTCAGCAGCGCCTGTTTCACGAGATGGGACACAAGGCCGGGATTGGCGCCATGCGTCAGCACTGCGGTCGGGGAGCGCGCATTGCCATAGCGCAGCGCCAGCGCGTCTTCGCGCAGCGCGTAATTGGTACGCTTGGCGAGCGGCACGCCGGCATCCGTGTAGCCACCGGGCCACGGCTCGATGCAGGTATCGAGGTACATCGCCCCCTTTTCCCAGGCGTACTTGACCAGCGCAATCGAGGAGACATCCACAGAGAGATTCAGGATGAAGTCGCCACGCCCGACCAGCGGATCAAGCACTCGGCGCAGGTTTTCGCGCGTCAGCGGCTCGCGAATGAAACGCACGCCGAAATCTGCAGCCTCACCCTTGCCGGCATCCTCAGCGGTGACGATGGTGATGCGTTCAGCGGGCAGGCCCACGTGCCTGAGGATCAGCGGCAGCACGCCCTGCCCGATGCTGCCGAAGCCGATCATGATCAAGCGGCCCGGAAATTCCACGTGCATGCGAGGCTCAGCCATGAGCTCTTCTCCTAAGTCACCAGTGCGGCGGTCGGGTTTTAGTGTAGCCCGGAAGCGCTTCGATCCGGTCCAACCAGCGGCCGAGCGCAGGATAATTCGCCTCGATCGGCAGGAAGCGACGCGCGAGATCGGCACCGCCGGGGCGCGCCAGCGCGCGCCGCAACAGCTGGATCGACGGGAAGATGACCATATCCGCGGCGGAATAGCTGTCACCGACAATCCATTCTGACTGTGACAGACGCAGTTCAATCGTGCGCGCCTCGCGCCCCACGGTGTGCATCGATTCGGTGATCGCGTCGCTGTGTAGCGGCATGCGTCCTGAAAACAGCGCATCGCAGATCCGACCAATGTGCTCTTCGGTATAGGCCGCGAACTCACAGATCACACGCATGATCACGGCCGCCTCTTCCGAGGTGCGACCAAAAATTGGCGGCTCTGGATACTTCAGATCGAGGTAATAGAGAATTGCAAGCGATTCAAACACCACATAGTCGCCGTTTTTGAGCACCGGCAGGCGTCCGCGCGGATTCATCGCGAGCATCTGGGGCGACTTGTGCTCCTGCTTCGACAATTGCAGCAGGTGACTGACGTAGCCCAAGCGCTTGTGCTCGAGCGCCAGCAGCACGCGCCAGGAATAGGGGCTGCCACTCGCCCAGTAGAGATCCATTGCCATTTCGCGATTGTAACGGCAACAACAACCATCGAGAATTGGCGCGCATGACAGACTTCGAAACATTGATCGACGTCGACACGCTGGCCGAACACCAGAGCCAGGCAGACTGGATCGTGCTCGATTGCCGCTTCGATCTGGCGCACCCGGGCTGGGGCGCCGAGGAGTTTGCGCGCGGCCATGTTCCGCGCGCCCAGTACGCAGATCTCGACCATGATCTCGCGGGGCCTGTTGGGCCGATGACGGGGCGGCATCCGCTACCCACGGTCGCCCATTTCAGCGCGCGCGCCAGCGCCTGGAGTATCGACGAGAGCGTGCAGGTCGTCGCCTATGACCAGGGGAGCGGCATGTTCGCCGCTCGAGCATGGTGGCTGTTTCAGTGGCTCGGCCATCCCGCCGTAGCGGTGCTGGACGGCGGCTACGCGGCATGGTGTGCCGCGGGCTACGCCGTGACTGCTGATGTACCGAATCGGTCGCCGCGGCGCTTCGTTCCGCAACCCGACGCTGCGCGCGTGGCGGACGCGGCGGAGGTGCAGATGAAGCTGGCCCGTGGCGACATCGATCTGATCGACGCACGCGCTGCGGATCGGTTCGCGGGACAGAACGAAACCATCGATCCGATCGCCGGTCATATCCCGGGCGCAAGCAACCATCCCTTCTCATCGAATCTGGGCGGTGACGGCAGGTTCCTGTCCAGAGAAAAGCTCGTGCAGCGCTGGCACGATGCATTGGGCGGACGGCCGGCAGGGCACTCCGTCGCAATGTGCGGCTCAGGGGTCAGCGCCTGTCACAACTTGCTGGCACTCGAGCATGCAGGTTTGCCCGGCGCACGGCTCTATGCAGGTTCCTGGAGCGAGTGGATTCGCGATCCGGCCAGGCCCGTCGCGACGGGCGCGTAATATTTCCAGGACAAACGGCAGAAATCATGGCAGCAGCAATAACCTGGAAGATCCAGGACTCCCTCGACCTTTATCACCTCGGCGCCTGGGGTCAGGGCTACTTCTCGATCAACGAAGCCGGACACGTGGTGGTTCGGCCGGAACCGAAAGGCCACGGTGAGATAGATCTGTTCGACGTGGTCGAGGGCTTGAAGGCGCGCGACCTGACCGCTCCGGTTGTCGTGCGGTTCTCCGGAATCCTGGCACACCGGCTGCGCCAGCTTCATACGGCCTTTGCCCAGGCTATCGCCGAGAACGACTACCGCAATCGCTACGCTGCCGTATTCCCGATCAAGGTCAATCAGCAGCGACTGGTCGTCGAGGAAGTATTCCGCTACGGCAAGGAATTCGGCTTTGGCCTCGAGGTCGGCAGCAAACCCGAGCTGCTGGCGGTCATGGCCATGACCGAGAATTCACCTGATCGGCTGATCGTCTGCAACGGCTTCAAGGACGACAGCTATATTGAAGCCGTGATCCTCGCGACCAAGCTCGGCCGCACGATCGTGCCGGTGGTCGAGAACTACGCCGAACTCGGCCTGATCCTCAAGCACGCCAAGCTGCAGAACGTGCGCCCGAAGATGGGCATCCGCGTCAAGCTTGCCAGCGAAGGCTCCGGTCGCTGGCGCGATTCGGCCGGCGAGAAGTCCAAGTTCGGGCTGTTCGTCACCGAAATACTCGAGGCGGTCGAGACCCTGCGGCGCCACGACATGCTCGACTGCCTGAAGCTCGTGCACTGCCATCCCGGCAGCCAGCTGCAGGACATCCGTCGCGTCAAGAGCGCGATCAACGAGCTCGCGCACGTCTATGCCGAGCTGAAGCTGCTCGGCGCCGGCCTCGAGTACATCGATGTCGGTGGCGGACTCGGCGTGGACTACGACGGCTCGGGCACGAACTACCAGTCCTCGATGAATTACACGCTGAACGAGTACGCCAACGATGTCGTATACCGCGTGGCCAGCGTCTGCAATGCCCGCGGCATCGAGCATCCCATGATCGTCAGCGAATCCGGACGAGCGATCGCCGCGCACCACAGCGTGCTGATCTTCAACGCGCTGGGAACCTCGGCGCTTGACCAATTCCGGATCACGGGGCGCGAGGCAGATGACTACGTTGGCTCGGAGACACTTCCGCAGCCGATACTCGATCTCTTTGATGCCTACCGCGCGATCACCGAGCGACGATTGGTCGAGTGCTATCACGATGCGGTGACCGCGCGGGAGCAGTCGCTGCAGATGTTCAACCTGGGCCTGATGTCGCTGCCGCTGCGCTCCCTGGTGGAGCGCCTCTACTGGTCAACCTGCGTCAAGATCCGGGATTTCTGCCGCAAGCTGGATGAAGTGCCCGAGGAGCTCGCAGAGCTCGAGGCGATGCTGTCCGATATCTACTTCTGCAACATGTCGGTGTTCCAGTCGCTGCCGGACAGCTGGGCGATTGATCAACTGTTTCCGATCATGCCCATTCACCGACTCGACGAAGCACCAACGCGGCGCGGTGTGCTGGCCGATATCACCTGCGATTCGGACGGCAAGATCGACCGCTTCGTCAGTCACCGCGAAGTCAAGCGCGCGCTTGAGCTGCACGAGTTGCGCAAGGGCGAGGAGTACTACCTCGCAGCGTTTCTGGTCGGGGCCTACCAGGAAACACTGGGGGATCTGCACAACCTGTTCGGCGATACCCACGTGGTGCACATCCGCCTCGACGAAGACGGGCAGTGGGCGATCGAGGAGATCGTGAAAGGGGATACCGCCAACAAGGTTCTCGAGTACATGGAATACGACGTCGAGGAGCTCTACCCTGCGCTCGCACGCGACTGCGAACGCGCGATCCGTGAAGGACGCATGACAGTTGCCGAGAGCCAGGCCATCAAGCGCTTCTATGAGGGCGAACTGAACGGCTACGCCTACCTCGAATAGCGGCGCACAATTGAGGTTATCGCGATGAAAAGCATCATCATCCCTTTTCTGGTTTTCTTGCTCGCGACGCTTGCCGCGTGCGGTCGCCAGGAATCTGCACCGGCAACAACCGTGCCCGTTCCGATGTCGTCCGATCCAGCTGCTGTTGCCGACGAAGACCCGGCTCTCACCCGCAAGCGTCTCGAAGTCGCGGCGGCGCTGGCTGAGGAGCAGATCGTGTCGGATGCACGCGGCCAATGGGCTACGTCAGCGAAGGCGAGCTCGACCTACAACGACGCCCAGGATCCGGCGAGCTATTCAGCGTTCCAGGCGACCGGGACTCCCAACGTCACGCGATTCGGTGATAACGCCAATGCGTGGTGTCCCAAGGCTTCTGATGCCGGAATAGAGAGGCTTGAGCTGGGTTTTGCACGTCCGGTCAACGCCACCGAAATCCGGGTGCGGCAGAACTCTGCGCCGGGCGCGATCATCAAGGTCGAGCTCATCGACGACACGGGCAGCACCCACACCATTTACGAAGATATCGACACCGAGAAGTACAGCGATCTGAACTTCTGGTTCCGCAAGAGTTTCGAAAAGACTCCCTATCTGGTAACCGGCGCGAAGCTCACGATGGCAACCAATGCGGTATCGGGCTGGAACCAAGTCGATGCGGTGCAACTGATCGGCGAGTGAGCACGCCGATCAACTCGCGGGTTTCTGGAATAGCCACTGCAGCGCGCCACTGCCGGGGTTTCGCACCAGCAGCTGCTCGCGGCGCCCCAGGCCCGGCACTTCGATGACACGGCGCGGCGCGGCCACTTCGACTCCGAGCCTGAGGCAGGCACGCTGCGCGGCGTCGAGATCACCCACCTCGAAACCCTGCGCGAGGTAGCCGATATTCGGTGCTCGCGCCCTCGGACGCAGGTCCTCACAGCGACCCGCATAGTTGAGGGGCTCGGAGACGGCGATCTTGCCGAACATATGCCCGCCCTGCATGAACATGACCCTCGTGATGGCGTCGTCGGGCAAGCGCAGAAAGCGATTCACGTGTGGTGCTCGCAACTCGTCGTCGATCAGAACCCCCATCGCGAGCACCTGTTCGTAGAATTCACGCGCAGCGGCTAGCGATCGCACCACATGCGACGTCGTCACAATCGGCGTGTAGCCCCGGTGGGTGTAGCCTGCAGACTCGACGTAGGCGCGCATCTGGCCGATACGCGTCGACGGATCGCGGCCGGTCAGTTCCACGAGATTGATCGCAAGGTGGTCTGGTCCATCGAAAATCACTTCGATCGGATTGCCCACCGCCGCATCGAGACTGTGGCGGGTCGGTTCCGTCCAGGGCTGGCCGCCGCGCGCAATGATCTCCGCAGCCGCTGTTTCGATACTGCGGGCGTAGAAGTTCAGGTTCGCGAGGCCAAACACCCGGGAGTGGGGTTCCCGCTGGATGGGCTCGCGCTGCAGTTCATCGGCAAGTGAGCGGACGTCGAATTCGAGCAGCATCACGCGCCCGACGTTCGATGCGCCCTGCCCCAGCAGGCAGCTGCGCGCCCGCGACCCCTCTGGCAGTTGCCACAGTCGTTCGAAGTCCGCGCCATGCCACAACTCGACCGGACCTGCATCCAGACCGATCTGATCGCGGTAGAACTCGAGCGAGGTTTCGAGTCGCAGGCAGCTGATCACTGCGAGTGCGAGCGGGCTGCCCGCGGGCGCCACGATATGCGCCTTGTTCGCTGGCGCGCTCAGATCACATCCCAGGGGTAGGCGCCGCGATCGAGCGCAAATGCTGCCAGCGCATCGATGGCAGCATCTTCATTGCGGGTCAGGCGACGGATGTTGCCTGCCATGCGCCGCTTGGCCTGCTGCGCAAAGACCGCCGCGATCTGCACCGCGTGCTGCGCCTGCGAATGACCCTCAGTCGCGAGCGATGCCGCGCGCGATAGCGTGCACAGGCCAACGAACAGATCTATGGCAATGTCCGCGACGCGCTTGAGCTCGTATTGGCGATCAACAACCGCCTTGCCATGGCGCCGCAGCAGGTAGTCGGCCGCCTTCGACAACTCGAGCGCGTATTTCTCATACACAGCCTGAGCTTCGCGGAGCCCCGGCGGCAAGCGATTCGCAATCCGATCGCGGCCCACGCCCGTCGCCTGGGTCAGCTTCTGGCCCGCATACCCCGACAGCACGCCGAAACCCTTGATCGGATGATTGAAGATCTCATCGACGGCAACGCGGATCTCGGCCAGCGCACTGCCCGCGTCCTTGAGACCGGAGAGCGCCACGAACAACCGCAGGATCTCGTTCGTTCCTTCGAAGATCGACAGGATGCGGCAATCGCGCACGATCTGCTCATAGGGGTACTCACGCATGAAGCCGTTGCCCGCTGCAATCTGCAGCGCTTCGTTGGCGCAGCGCTGGATCGCATCACTGGCGAAGACCTTGCTGATGGCCGCTTCGGTCGCGTAGTCCTCGCAGCCCGAATCGATGTAATGCGCCAGCATCCAGACCGTGCTCTCGGCCGCGAAGCAGTCGATCATCATCTGCGCAATCTTCTCGCGCACCAGGCCGAAATTTGCGATCGGTTGGTCGAACTGCCGGCGTTCGTTGGCTTGCTTGGTCGCGAGGCGGATCAGGGTCTTCATCGCCCCGACCGCGCCCCCGCCGAGTCCGGTGCGGCCGTTGTTCAGAATGGCCATCGCCACCTTGAACCCCTTGCCGGGCTCTCCGAGCACGTTCCCGGCCGGCACCCTGACGTCGTTGAAACTGACGGCCGTGGTCGAGGACGCGCGAATCCCCATCTTGTCTTCATGCGAGCCGTGACTGACGCCGGGCCAGTCTGCTTCGACAATAAACGCAGTGATCCGGCCGTCTGCGCCTTCGGTGCGCGCAAAAACTGTATAGATCTGGGCGATACCGCCGTTGGTGATCCAGATCTTCTCGCCGCTGAGGGTCCAGCTGTCATCCGGGTTGCGCTTGGCCACAGTACGCACCGAAGCGGCATCGGAGCCCGCGCCCGATTCGGTCAGACAGAACGCCGCGATGTATTCGCCGCTCGCAAGTTTCGGCAGGTAGCGGTCTTTCTGCTGCGGCGTACCGAACAGCAGGATGCCCTTCATGCCGATCGAGCTGTGCGCCCCGATGGTCAACGAAACGGATGCATCGTGGCTGCTGGTTTGCATCAGCACGCGCGCGTAGGCGCCGTTCGAGAGCTCCAGTCCGCCGTGGGATTCCGGGATGATCAAGCCGAACAAACCCATCTCGCGCAACGCCTGGATGAATTCTGCGGGCTGCTCGGCGGCTCGGTCCCAGTCCGCAAAATCATCGGCCTTGTCGTCGAGAAAACCGTCGATCGCCTCGATGACGCTGCCAAGGATCTCGCGATCCCGCGCGCGGATCCGCGGGAACGGCAACAGGTTCTCCTCGAGGATCGTGCCAACAAACAGACTCTTGGCGGCGCTCTGCTGTCGCAGCAGGGTGTCGGGTGGCGAGCGAGTCGCCGCGGGCGCTTGTGTATCGGTCATTGCCGGATCATACGCCCTGACCGCACGCAAGCTCAGCGGCAGCGCTGGATCGCAACGGATCGATATGGCAGGCTGCCGGTTCGCTACAGGAGCATCGATGGCCGCCGTTCAGCCGATCAACCGCAGCAGTGCCGTTCGGGTCAAGGAAACGCGGGACTTCCGCAGTTACCACGCATTTCTGCGGTCAGCCCGCAACTTCGTCGAAGGGCCGCTGGCGGCACAGATGCACGACAGCTACCGGACGCTGATTCAATCAGAGCAGCTGGCGGAACCGGGCGACTGGCAAGCCGCCGAAGCCGTGCTCGATCAGCTGACCGAGTTCCAGTTCTATCAGTGGTCGTATCGAAACCTGCAGCGCTTCAAGTATCACCGGCCCGATCTCGGCATCTTCGCCGTAGCCGAGGAGCAGCGGGCGGCGCTGACCGCCGCACTCGATGCCGCGGAAGCCGCCACACCGCCCGAACGGCTGCGGCTCGATGCAGCTCTGCCGCTGCCGGAATACTTCCGGTTCGTGCCGTTTCACCAGCACACGGGCGGCGTGACCAGCGATGATCTGGATGGCATCTGCTACGAGATTGGCCGCCGCACGACGGTGCCGTCGCACGCCGATCCGCACGGCATTTACCACCTGCTGTTCGACGCACTGCCTGCGGGCCCGTATGCGAAGGTGCTCGACTGGGGCGTAGGCCATGGAGCGGCACTGCTGACCTGGAAAGCGCGCCAGCCGCAATCGCAGTGCTTCGGGGTCGACCTGTCGGCGCCATGCCTGCGCCTCGCCAATGCGCGCGCACTCGAGCAAGGCGTTCAGCTCTGGCTGTCGCAGCAGGATCTCGAGAATCTCGACTTCGAAGACGCCAGTTTCGATCTGGTGTTCTTCAACTTCATGCTGCACGAACTGCCACCAGCGCACACGCCTGCACTGCTTCAGGAAGCCGCGCGCATCCTGAAGCCCGGTGGCCTGTTCGCCGGGCACGAATTTCATTTGCGTCCAGGCGATCCATTCCAGAATGCCCTGCAGCGCAGTCACGCCTGGACCAACAACGAGACCTATTCGGTTCCCTGGTACAGCACGCCCATCGGCAAGCTGGCGCTCGATGCGGGGTTCTCCAAGGTCGAGATCACGCCGTTCGAGCGTCTGAATCGCTCCGTGCAGCGTCCGGGCCGCAGTCCCGTGAACGTCAATCACTGGAACCTTTACCAGTTCACGAAGTGACATGACCGATCGCAAACCCAACTCGGCGCTGAGCGGACCGGTCACGGGCGCCGAACCCGACTTCCTTGGCGCTTTGCCGATGGACAACGCCGTCGGTGCAATCGTTGCGCTGACGGCTGAGGTCTACCTGCTGCGCGAGCGTCTGCAGACGCTCGAGGCGGAACTGACCCAGCGGCGCATCCTGCCGGAGCACGCCGTCGAACATCGCGAGGGCACGCCTGCAGAACAGAAGGCCAGCGCCGCCGATCTCGCCGCGTTCACCCGACGTGTCCTGGCCGAATTGAGCCGCGATCGCGTACCCGTGTCATCGATCGACCCGCGCGTAGAGAACTATCTGACGACTCACGAAGAGCTGCAGCGGACAGGCCGCCTGCCGTGACACCCGCACCGCGACCGGTGCGACTCAGCGTCAACATCAACAAGGTCGCGACGCTGCGCAACTCGCGCGGTGGACGCATTCCCGATCTGATTCGCGCCGCGCGCGCCTGCGTCGACTCGGGGGCCGACGGCATCACGGTGCATCCGCGCGCGGATGAACGCCATGTCACGGCAACCGACGTTCGCGAGCTGAAAGCGGCGTTCGCCGGTGATTGGGGTCCGAAACTGGAACTGAACATCGAAGGCGACCCGCGCCCGGACTGGCTTGATCTCGTCTGCGAGATCGCACCCGAACAGGCGACGCTGGTACCGGTGGCGCCGGGGGAGATCACCAGCCATGTTGGCTGGGGCGCCGAGCGGGACATTGCCACGGTCGATGCTGCGGTCGCGCGCCTCAAGTCTGCTGGTTGCCGGGTCAGTCTTTTCGTCGAGCCCGACGCCGCCGCCGTGCGGTGGGCGCATGAGCGCGGTGCCGATCGGATCGAGCTCTACACGGAGCCGTTTGCACAGAGCTTCGAACAGGGCCATGCCGCTGCAGAGGATTCGTTCAACCGGTACGCGCAGGCCGCAACTTTCGCTCAGTCGCTGGGCCTCGGTGTCAATGCCGGCCACGACCTCGACCTGCAGAACCTCGAGCAGTTTGCGACACTGCCGCACCTCGATGAAGTTTCTATCGGTCATGCCCTGATCAGCGACGCGCTGTTCCGCGGACTGGCCACCGTAGTGGCCGACTACCTGCGCCTGCTCCGGCAATGATGCAATAATCAGCGCCGAAACAATCACCATCAACCTGAAAGAGTAAAGCCCATGCCCATCGGGAAACCCGCAATGACCGCTGTTGCAGCCATGGTTGCGCTGCTTGGAATTTCCTCAGTCGAAGCCGCCAAGCTCGATCTGAACACGGCAGAAGGCGCCTGGATGGCAGCCCGCAAGACCCAGTGCTCCACCAAGGATGGCGAGCCGACCGTGTACTGGTTCCATGGTGAAGCCTACAGCCGCGTTCCCGGTGAGCGCGATCGCAAACTGTTCAACGTGGACGGCATGAATGTTCGAACCTGCGTGACAGTCAATGATCCGCAGCGCGGCAAGGGCTGGAGACTGATCAGCCGTGAACTTCTGTTCTACGTCGATCCGGCCACCGGCGAAGTCCTCAGGACCTGGACCAACCCCTGGACCAACCAGACGGTCAACGTGATCCAGACGGCCAATGATCCCGTCAACCAGCGACCCTTGTTCGCCATCGGCGCGGACGGCAAGCCGATGCAATGGACCGGCACGGTCAGCGGCAATACCTGGTGGAACACCATCACCGTGCCGCTGCTCTACAACAATCCGTTGGGCGGGGAGTACCAGAAGTATGTCGGTGGCGCGTACCACGCCACGGAAATGTTCAATTTTTTCGGCAAGGTCGATGAGATGGTCAGCGACAAGATTGCCGACCCGCGCGTCGAGGTTGGCTGGGTGCGGATTGCGAGCTGGCTGCCGTGGATGGAAATGGGCGATCGCGCCGGACTGATGTACGTGCACGCGGCCGGCCGCAAGCTCGACAAGTTCGATGATCTGCCGCCGGTCATGCTGCGCGAGATCGCGGCATCGTATCCCGAATACCGCACGCCTCCGCCGGCCGATGACACCCGGCCGAACGAAACCAGCTGGACGTACTTCAAGAAGAAGGTCGCGCCAACGCCGTCGGCAAAGTAGCTTTTTTGCACCGCATCCTGGCTGGGCGTGCTCGCAGCAGCGGACGTTTACTTCGGTGCAAACGTCGGAGTAGCATCGTTCGGTGTTCGCTCGCGAACGGGGACGGGCTTCAGCCTGGGCTTAAGGTCATGCGTCCGACCGCAGGGCGCCTGCTAGAGAGACCACGGAATGACGACGATTTATGTGGGCAATCTGCCCTTCGCTGCTACCGATGCCGATGTACGGGTGCTGTTCGAAAGACACGGCACCGTGGAGTCGGTCAAGCTCATCAATGATCGGGAGACTGGCAAGCCGCGCGGCTTCTGCTTTGTAGAAATGCCCGCTTCCGATGCACAAGGAGCGATCGAAGCGCTGAACGGCCACCAGATGAACGACCGCGCACTGCGGGTGAACGAGGCGCAGGAGCGACCTCGATCACCGCGGCCCGCGGGCGGTCCATATCGCCGCTAGCGAATTCGCCGGAAGCACTTCCGGCGTGCTGCAGAACTTCTCCGGCCATGGCAAGTGCACGGCCGCGAGTCGGTGCTGTCTGACTGCCCGAAGCGGCAGGAACTTACATTGCCGCAGTCTGTCTGTTGGGAACACCCCTGCATCGTTCTGCATTCAGGGTTCGTCAGCCAGGGTTCGTCAGCCAGGAATAGCCCCCATGAAATACCGAGCTTTGATCTTCGTCTGCAGCGCATTTGTGTTGACTGCGTGCGCCAGCGGACTCGAAAGACTTCGAGGCGACGAAGCCCAGCTGCGCTATGTCGATTACGCCGGCGCGCCAGTCGACAGTTTCAGCAGTTTCCGCATCAACGGCTGGACGCCCGTCTCACGCAATCAGCTGGTCGTTTGGACCGGCGTCAACGAAGCCTATCTGCTGAAGGTCTGGGATACCTGCCAGGATCTGCAGTTTGCTGATCGCATTTCGATTACCTCGACGACACGCACCGTGACCAAGTTCGAGACTGTGCAGGTTGGGCGGGACCGATGCCAGATCGATGAGATCCGCGCGATCGACGTCAAGCAGCTCAAGGCCGATCGCGCCGCTGCACGCGCCACCACCGCTGACGGCCCGAAGCCCTGACGGCGTGCGGCGGCCCCACCTCACCACATCTGCCGCGCGCGCTTATTCACGTCGAAGCCGGCCGGCGCCACCTCCGACAGCTCAGCCTCGGCCTGATTGGAGCCATGGAACACGGTTTCGCGCAGAGCTTTCATGACCCGTTCGGTCATGAAGCGACTACGACCCCCGTAAACGTGTGCGTCGCTGCGCGGCGGCGCGCTCGCCACCGCAAAGCGCAGCGGCGAAATCAGTGACAGCTCGTTACGCGCCCGGGTCATCGCGACATAGAGCAGCCGCCTTTCCTCCTCGAGCAGCGCTTCGCTGCGAGTCGAGAACTCCGATGGGAAGCTGCCGTCCACGACATTGAGCACGTAGACGCTGTCCCATTCCATGCCCTTCGCCGAGTGCACGGTCGACAGCACCAGGTAGTCTTCGTCGAGCATGGGCTTGCCGGCCAGATCACTGGACGCCTGCGGAGGATCCAGCGTCAGCTCCGAGACGCAACGCTCGCGCGACGTATGCTGGCCCGATAGCAGCTCGAGTTGATCGAGATCACCGACCCGCGTGTGATGGTGCTCATAGAGCCGCTCGAAATGCGGCTTGTACCATTCCCGGATCAGCCTGATCTGGCCGTTCCAGGGGCGCTCAGGCTCCACCAGCGCCGTCATCAGGTCGACGAACTTGCCCCAGAACTTGCGCGTATCGGCGGGCGGCTCGAACCCGGACAGGCTCTTGAAGGACCGCTCCGCCTCTCCGAAAACCTTCAGCGCGCGACGAGCGTTGACCGGTCCGAACCCCGGCAGCAGCTGGAGGGTACGAAACGCCGCGACGTCGTTACGCGGATTGTCGGCCCAGCGCAGGATCGCCAGCAGATCCTTGACGTGAGCGGCTTCCAGAAAACGCAGCCCACCATACTTGACGAAGGGGATCTTGCGTTTGGTCAGCTCGATCTCGAGCAGGTCGCTGTGGCTCGCGGTGCGGAACAGCACGGCCTGGCGGCGCAGCGCAACGTTCGCCTCGCGTGACTTCAGCACCTGCTGGCAGACGAACTCGGCTTGCGATGCCAGATCATCGGTCACGACATACTGCGGCTGCGCGCCTTCTCCGCGGCTCGACAGCAGGTGCTTGCGATGCTGCCGCGGCGCCTCGGCTATCAGCGCGTTCGAGGCATCGAGCACCGGCTGCGTGGAACGATAGTTCTGCGCCAGCGTGACCACTTCGGCTCGCGGCGTGAAGCGATCGGGAAAGCCGAGGATGTTCTCGACCGCTGCGGCGCGAAACGAGTAAATCGCCTGCGCATCGTCGCCGACCACGAACATACCCGCACCGTCGGGTTTCAGCGCGTGCAGGATATCGGCCTGCAGTGCGTTGGTGTCCTGATACTCGTCGACCAGCACATGATCGAAATGCGCACCGACATGCGCCGCAAAGCGCGGATCCTGCATCATCGTGTGCCAGAACAGCAGCAGATCGTCATAGTCGAGCAGTGCGCCCTGCTGCTTGCGCTCGACGTAGGTGCGGTAGAGCAAGGACAGATCGTCGGCCCACTGCGAGCACCATGGAAACTGCGACTCGAGCGTTTCCTTGAGACTCGACTGTGTGTTGACCCGATGGGAGTAAATGGCCAGACACAGATCCTTGCGAGGAAAGCGCTTGGCCTTCTGCGCGAAGCCGAGCTCCTCGCGAATCGCATCGAGGAAATCCGCTGCGTCGCCACGATCGAGAATCGAATAGCCGGGATCGAGGTTCAGCGGCCGCGCGTAGTGACGCAGCAGGCGATTGCCAATTGAATGAAACGTGCCGGCCCACTGCAGCCTGTGCACCAGGCTCTGGCTGATGCCGCCAATGGTCTCTCGCAGTGAAGCCTTGACGATGTCGCGCGCGCGCCGCCGCATTTCCTGGGCGGCACGCCGGGTGAACGTCAGCATCAGGATGCGCGCCGGATCGACGCCATTGATGACCAGATGCGCGACCCGGTGTGCGATGGTCTGGGTCTTGCCGGTCCCGGCACCTGCCACGACCAGGATCGGGCCACTGCGAAACCCTTTCGACTCGACCAGCTCGCCGAAAGACACGGCCCGGCGCTGCGGCCCGTTCAGGTCGGTCAGGTATTCAGTGCTTGCGGCCATCTGCAACAATGATAACCGTTGTGGCCCCCGCCCCATTCGACGATCATTTCGCAGTTTTCCAGGTTGGTATCAGGGGATTCTGCATGAAAAAGAACACTGCGGGTCGCCGCTACCGGGCTCAGCCCTCGTACATCACGGCCCTGAAGATCCCGCTGCCGGCTCGCAGCAAACTCGATCCGGACATGCGCAAATACTTCAAGGTCTGCGAGGACGCAATCGGCTTCCTGCCGAACGTGCTGGCCGCCTACAGCTTCGACCAGGTCAAGCTGCGTGCCTTCATCGACACGTACAACGATCTGATGCTCGGGGATTCCCGGCTCAGCAAGCTCGAGCGCGAAATGATCGCCGTGGTGGTCTCCTCGGCAAACAACTGCTACTACTGCCTGACGGCGCACGGCCAGGCCGTCAGGGAAATGTCAGGCGACCCGACCCTGGGCGAGGCGCTGGTCATGAACTACCGGGTAGCGGTGATTTCGCCGCGACAGCGGGCGATGCTGGACTTCGCCCACCTGCTGACTGTCGCCCCGGTCGAGGTGGGCGAATCAGAGCGCGAGGGCCTGCGAAAAGCCGGCTTTCGGGATCGGGACATCTGGGACATCTGCGCCGTCACGGCGTTCTTCAACATGACCAACCGACTCGCATCGGCCGTCGACATGATGCCTAACGAGGAGTATCACGCCCGCTCCCGTTGAGCACAGTGAAAGTGAGGCCAGCGTTGCGCTGCAGGCGGTCTATCAGCAGGTCGCCCAGCAAGGTCGCAGGCGTCCAGAAGCCACCGCCGCTGGACTTCGCGGCAAGGTCCAGCGACAGACACGCGCCAGCCTGAGCCAGCATGCGGGCCGTGGAACCGTAGCCCGGATCGCGATCGCCCGTCACGCGCACCTGCAGCGTTTCGCGCTGCGCCGTGACGCCCCGGAACCGCAGGTCGAAAAATCCACTGATCTGCGCCTCGGGACTCGGCCCTTCACCGGGCGCAGGCAACACGAATCGCTCGAGCAAGGCGCGCAGCGGCGGTACCGCGGCACTTAACATGAAGGCGTTCAACCCCGTTGCGCTCAGCATTGCGGTCAGCCTCCCTCTGAGGCCCCGCCCCGTCAGCACCGCTTCGTCGTACCGCAAGGCTTGCCCATCGCTGCCGCGCCCCAGCGCGTGCGAGCGCAATACGACTCGCGTATTGACCGGGCCCATCACGAACGGCGCCGTCCAGGCCGCGAAGGCCGGGTCGAAGTGCGCTCCCCGAATCACCCGCTGGCGCGCCGTGTTGCGGTGCTCGCGTGGGCACAGCGAGTACGGGTCGAGCAGCTCCCGACGCAACGCCGGATCAGCGGCTGCCTCCTTGACGACATTCAACAGGCTCGCGACCGTGCCGCCGGAGAAGCCGCCGCGCATCGCCCGCACCCGCATGCTGATCGATTCGCACGGCGCGCCAAAGCGGCGCTCGGCCTCGCGCTGCAGAAAGTGCACGCCGAGATCGGACGGAATGGAGTCGAAGCCGCAACAGTGAACGATCCGTGCACCCGAAGCCTGCGCCGCGGTCTCGTAGCGTTCGATCATCCGGCGCATCCACTGCACCTCGCCGGAAAGATCGCAATAGTCCGTGCCGGTCTCGACACAGGCCTGCACCAGCGGCTCACCATGCAGGGCATAGGGCCCCACCGTTGTGATGATCACGCGACTGGCGCTGCACAGCTCGCGCAGCGATGCGGCATCAGCGGCATCAGCGACCAACAGCGGTACGGAGCAAGCGCCTGGACCCAGGCTGGCCCGCAACTGACTCAGCTTCTCGATGGAGCGACCCGCCATACCCCAGCGGAGTTGCTCGCCGCCCAGGCCAAATGTCTTGACCAGTTCACGACACAGGATCGCGCCAACGAAACTGGTCGCGCCGAACACCAGCACATCGAGCCGCGTGCTGTCTGGTTCGCCGTCGGAAGACAACACCGGTGGCATCAGGCGGCCAACCGCGTCATGCTCGAAAAAATCGTTCCCAGGAGCGCCCGCTGATGAAGACACGAGCCGCCGTCGCGCACGCTGCGGGCCAACCGCTGGAGATCATGACTGTCGATCTCGACGGTCCTGCAGCAGGCGAAGTGCTGATCGAACTGCGGGCGACCGGCATCTGTCATACCGACGAGTTTACGCGCTCGGGCGCCGACCCCGAGGGCCTCTTTCCAGCGATTTTCGGCCACGAAGGCGCGGGCGTGGTCGTTGAAGTCGGCGCCGGCGTGCGCTCGCTGCGCAAGGGCGACCACGTGATTCCGCTCTACACACCCGAATGCCGCGAGTGCAAATCCTGCACTTCGCACAAGACCAATCTGTGTACCGCGATCCGCGCGACGCAGGGTCGCGGCTTGATGCCGGACGGAACCAGCCGGTTCTCCATCGGCGGCGAGAAGATTCACCACTACATGGGTTGCTCGACCTTCTCGAACTACACCGTGCTGCCCGAAATCGCCGTCGCAAAGATTCGCCCTGACGCGCCTTTCGACAAGGTCTGCTATATCGGTTGTGGCGTGACGACTGGAATCGGCGCCGTGATCAACACCGCCAAAGTCGAGCCCGGCGCGAACGTCGTCGTTTTCGGTCTCGGCGGCATTGGCCTCAACGTGATCCAGGGCGCGCGGCTGGCCGGTGCCAACATGATCATCGGAGTTGACATCAATCCGGCGCGCAAGCCGCTCGCGGAACAGTTCGGCATGACCCACTTCGTCAATCCCCGCGAGCTCGAGGACGAACTGGTACCGTATCTGGTCAGCCTGACCGACGGCGGCGCGGACTACAGCTTCGAATGTGTCGGCAATGTCGAACTGATGCGACAGGCGCTGGAGTGCTGCCACCGCGGCTGGGGCGTATCCGTGATCATTGGTGTCGCGGGTTCAGGCCAGGAAATCAGCACCCGACCGTTCCAGCTCGTCACCGGTCGCGTCTGGAAAGGCACGGCGTTCGGCGGCGCGCGCGGCCGCACCGATGTGCCGAAGATCGTCGACTGGTACATGGACGGCAAAATCGCGATCGATCCGCTGATCACGCACCAGATGCCGCTGGAGCGCATCAACGACGCCTTCGCGCTGATGCACTCCGGTGAGTCGATCCGCAGCGTCGTGGTCTACTGAGGCCTCACTGAGCAGTGTAGCCGCCGTCGACCCGCAGACTGGTGCCGGTGATCAGGCTGGCCGCTGGCGAAGCCAGAAACATCACGGCAGCGACGACTTCTTCGATCGTGCCGATACGCTGCTGCGGAATACGCGCAAGGGTATCTGCGAGAAACTGCTGATCGGCCAGGAACGGCCGCGTCAACGGTGTCTCGACGAAAGTCGGCGCCACGCTGTTGACCCGGATTCCAAGCGGCGCCAGCTCCACGGCCATCGCCTTTGTCAGGCCCTCGACCGCGTGCTTGGTCATGCAGTAGACGGTACGGCGTGCTGCACCGACGTGACCCATCTGCGAAGACATCTGCACAATTACACCGCTGCGCTGCGCCGCCATCTTTCGAGCGGCGAGCTGCGCAGTCACGAACATCGCCCGCACATTGATCGCGAGCAGACGATCGAGTGAATCGAGCGGAACTTCGAGGAAAGCCTGCGGTTCATTGCCGCCGGCGTTGTTGATCAGTACGTCGCACCGCTCGATCGATTCGAACGCGATCTGCATGGCGCTCGCGTCCGTAACATCCGCGCTCAGAGCACGCGCGCTGCCACCTGCACGGCGGATACTGGAAGCCGCCTGCTCGAGCGCGACCGGATCGCGACTGATCAGCGTGACGGCTGCGCCGCTGCGCGCAAACGCCTCTGCGCATCCGAGGCCGATGCCACGGCTGGCGCCAGTGATCACCACACTCTGCCCGTCAAACCCCGCCGTCATGATTGCCAACCTCCAGTGCGCTGTTAGCAGTGTATCGGGAGCGCTGCCAAATAAAAGCGAGCGAAGCCGCTCGGAAATACGGCACATTCGGAGAGCACGATCACAGTCCGCAGGGACGCATGGGGTGATATTCGATCTCAAAGCCTGACGGCAAGGAGGCACAGATGGTCCAGCATGATGACGAACCGAAGGTTCGCGCCGTTGCGAATCTGCAGGAATACTTCCGCGACGAGCTGCATGCAGCACTGCGGCATCAGAACGTCGAGGTTGACGGCCATACGGAGCATTACGTCGTCAATCTGCTGACGATCTTTTCGCGCGCGGAAGCACTGTACGCCGACGCCCCGACCCACGCACCACATCGGCCACTGGCACTGCTGCTCGCCGATGCGCTCGAAGCCAACTCGCTCGAGTTGAGGCGCCGTGCGCTGCAGCGGCTCGGGGATCTGTCGCTGTTCTTTGCCGGATGCTGCGCGGGTCGCTATGCCGGGCGCACAGTCGATATCGACTATCACATTGCGATGGGCGGCCGCGCCTATGGAAGCCTCGCAGAGACGCTGGATCGCGGCCGGCAACGCTGGCTGGGCGGCGTATTCAATGAACTCGCGGCGAAGTTCCAGCCGCTGGTCGACGCGCTGAATGAAATCAGCGAAACCGCCTACCGGCACTCCAACGAAGATCGCCTGAGGCTCTATGAGCTTTGGTCGAAAACCGGCAGTACCCGTGCCAGGCGGCTGCTGAGCAGTCTCGGTATCGACGCAGTCAGCGATTCAAGCTTGCACAGCCGCCACTGACCGCTTGCAGCCGATGCTGTTGCGAAGCCTGCAGACGCTGATCGAGAGCCTCTACGATGTCGAGGCGCGGGAGGACGTCTGCGACTTCCTGGTGACCGATCGGGCGCTGCTGCCCGCCGGCACTCCTCAGCAATCCGACGAGCAGCTGCTGGTCGCCGACGATGACGGCATGCTCGCCATTTCCTTGTTTCTCGACGCCGGCTTGCTGGAGCGACTCGAGCGTGCAGATCCGCGCCTCTCGCTGAACGCCGCCAATGTTGCCGACTATCTGACCGCGCTCGAAGGCGTCAGTCATTTCGTCTGCGTCGCGTGGCATGCACAACATGACCGGCCGGTATCGCTGCTGCATCTGGAGATGCAGGCGGAGATCGACAAGTACCTCGCCACCTGCCAGGTCATGCAATCCCAGTGGCCTGAGCGCTTTCCCGCCGAGCTGCACCGGTTGCTGTTCGAGAGCGCCACCGTTGCGCCTGCTCTCGCCGGCGAACGGGCCCGAATGTACGGCACCGCGTCGCGGCAGGCCGCCCGGTTCTGCTTCGCCCTCGAGCAGCGACTCAGGTCGCTGTGGCGCCAGCGGGATCTGCGTCGGCTGCCGGAGCTGTGTCGGTTCTACCGGCTATCCGACCAGGCCAAGCTCGCCTACGTCGACAGCCTCTGAGCGCGACCAACGGCACGACTAACGTTCGCCGTCTTCTTTCTTTCGCTTGGCGACTTCGCGCTGCTGCAGAATCCACGCGCTGAGTTTGCGCAGATCCTTTGGCCTGCGTGCCCCGGGTTCAGCTGTTGGCGCCTTTCCGCTCTGACCGGCGCCCTGGTAGGGGTTCCGGGCACCGCCCAGCAAGGGTTCGTTCTCGGGATCCGTATCGTCGATGAGCTCCAGCGCTTGACGGTGCTCCGGTCCGCGCTCGTCAGCATCGAGCGGCTCCCACTCCATGCTGGCCCGGCCACGCTCGTCGTGCACGATGCGCCCGAGACGTCGTCGCGGAAACTGCACCTCAGAAGGTTTCTTGTCCTTGTCGCTCATGGCGCGGCGTTTGCGGCAACCGGCGCGCTGGCTGCCAGCAGCAACCGCGCACGCATCAGGCCGATGCAGGTCTTGGCGTCATGGATCTCGCCGCTCAGCACCTGCCCGAACGCCTCTTCAAACGGCAGCCAATGCACTTCGAACACTTCGTTGTCCTCCGGCCCGGCGCGCACCGGCGACAGATCGCGCGCCAGAAACAGATGCAGCCATTCGGTGAACACACCCGGTGAGCTCAGGTAGGCACCAAGACTGGTCCAGTTGCCACCTTTAACGCCGACCTCCTCGGCCAACTCGCGACTCGCCGTGGCAGCAGGCGGCTCGCCGGGTTCGAGCTTGCCAGCCGGCAGCTCCCAGATCCAGCCCTTGGCCGCATGACGGAACTGTCGCAGCAGGCAGACCCGATTGCCCGCATCGAGGGCAACGATCGCGGCACCACCCGGGTGATGCACGATCTCGAGTTCGACCCGGTGCCCGTTGGGCAGATCCACCGTATCGACGCTGAGTCGAACGACCCGGCCGCGGTAGATTTCACGTTCCTCAACCAGCATGATCACTCCGTACGGCTACGCACGGGAAGAGTAATGCGCTATCGACTACTTGGCCAATCCGGACTCAAGGTCTCGGAGCTCTGTCTCGGAACCATGACCTTTGGCGAGGAAAGCGGCTTCGGCGCACCGGGCGCCGAGTCGCGTCGGATGTTCGAGTCCTTCACCGCGGCGGGCGGCAATTTCATCGACACTGCGAACATCTACAACGCCGGCGGCAGCGAACGCATCCTGAGCGAACTCATTGCAAGCGAGCGCGCACGGTTGATTGTCGCCAGCAAGTACACGATGACGACCAACCCGGGCGACCTGAATGCCGGTGGCAACTCACGCAAGAACCTGCGTCAGTCGCTGGACGAGAGCCTGCTGCGACTCGGCACCGACTATATCGATCTGTACTGGGTGCACTGCTGGGACGGATTGACGCCTCTGGACGAGACCCTGCGAGCCCTCGACGATGCCGTTCGCGCCGGCAAGATCCTCTACTGCGGCTTCTCGAACGTTCCGGCCTGGGTCGTGGCGCGCGCACAAACCCTTGCGGAACTACGCGGCTGGTCGCGATTCGTCGCGCTGCAGCTGCATTACAGCCTGGTCGAGCGCAACATCGAACGCGAGCTGCTGCCCTGTGCCGAAGCACTCGGCATGGCGGTCACCGCGTGGAGCCCCCTCGCCGGCGGCGTGCTCAGCGGCAAGTACAGTGAGAATGAGGCCGAACGCGCCAGCCAGCCCGGCCGCCTCACGACCACGGGTTGGGGACGGCTGTTTCTGAACGACCGCAACCTCGGCATCGCGCGGGCATTGAAGAGCGTCGCAGCGAAGGTCGATCAGCCACCCGCCCGTGTTGCTGTTCGCTGGCTGATGCAGCGAGCCGGCAACGTGATCCCGATCATTGGAGCGCGCAACGACGCGCAGTTGCGAGAGCTGCTGGGTGCCAGCGCTTTCGTGCTGCCGCCAACGGTGATTGCAGAGCTCGACGCGGCCACCGCGATCGACGTGGGTTATCCCGGGTCGCTGCTGGGCTCACCTGCCGGTCAGGGAATGATGCACGGCTCGCAGCTCGCGCTACTTGATCGACGCTGATCAATCCTTGTTGCGGCGCTCGATGAACTCGAACAATTCCTCATTCGGTCCGCGCACCAGCATCATGCGCTGACCATCCACTCGAGCCGGCGGCGCAACAACGACCATACCGGCTGCCGCGCACCGCAGGTGCAGCGCCTCGATGTCCGGCGTCGAGTGTTCAAAAAGCCCCACCCCGAGCCGAGCCGGATGCATCCGCCCGGTCAGGCGGCGTTGCGATGCGCCGCCGAAATGCACGAGAAGCAGCTTGCCGCTCGGTTCCGGCAGGTCCTGATACAGCAGGAAACGCACGCGAGATCCCGCCGGAATTCCAACCAGCGCGTTGACCCTGTCGCGAAACTCGGCAGGGGTCTCGGCGTCGGTTGCGGCGTGCAAGCCCAGCACGTCTGCATAAAAGCTGCGGGTCGCCGCAAGATCGCCCGCCACGATCGACACAGTCGGCACTTCGCTGTACTTGCCATGCGGCGATCCCGGGCGCAGCTGCGAAACCGGATGTCGGTGCCCGACCATGATCAGCAGCGGCACGCCATCCGGCCCGAACAGCACGCACTCTTCACTCTCCGTATCGCCAATGACATGCCGCACTGGTTTGGATCGGGCGATGCAGCCCGCGTCGACCATCTCCTGCCAGTACCGTTCAGCAGGCGTACGGACGTAAAAATCGACTGCCTTCGGTCCAATGTCGAGCGGTGAGTCAGGGCCGCCGATCTGGGTATCGAGACGGACCGCCTCGGAAGGAGTCGGACTCAGCGACAGCAGGCGCAGCCGACCCATTGGATAGCCCTGGCAGGACAGCTCGACGACTTCGCCAGTGGCCCCGGCAGGCAGGTTCCAGAAACCGGCGCGTGGCTTTGATAACGGCTCGCGGCTCTCGATCCGCAAGCCCATCACGTCGTGGAACAGCCGCAATGCAGTCGGCAGCTCTGACACGCCGATCGTGATCGAGCGCATTGCGCTTACCATTGCACTCATGATTGAACTGTACACAGATGCGACACCGAACGGCCACAAGGTCTCGATCATTCTCGAGGAGATCGGCCTACCGTACCGGGACTGACCGCGCTCGCCCACTCGGTGAGCGCTGCAAGATCCGCTACTGCCAGATCGGGTGCCGCAAGGGCAGCCGGCCAGTCCCGACGGCCACGATGGATCCATACGGTCCGCAAGCCGGCAGCTCGCGCTCCGACCACGTCGATATCCGGGTCATCACCGACGTAGGCCACCTGTGAAGGCGAAACGCCCAGCGCCGTGACAACCGCGCCGAACGATCTCGGATCCGGCTTCGCCACACCCAGCTGACGCGCGCTGAAGCTGACCGCAAAGTGCTGGTCGATGCCGACGCGGGCAAGATCGGCGTTACCGTTCGACAGGCTCGCGAGCCGGAACCGTTGGCCAAGGTGTTCAAGTGCCGGCAGCACGTCGGGATAGAACTCGACCTTGTTGCGAGCCGCAATGAAGACCTCGAAGGCTTCTTCGCCGGCACGGTCGGGATAGCCGAGCGCGACGGCGACTTGCCGCATCGATTCGGTTCGCAGCCAGGTCAGATCGTGGGCAAGCTGGGGTTGCTGCTCGGCAAGCGCAAGCCGCCCGGCACGCAGCTGACTGCGGTCATGACGCTCGGCGATCCGCGGATAATGCTGCTGCAGGAAAGCCTCGACGGCGGCGTCGGCGCCGTCGATGACGCGCCCTACATCCCAGAGTGTGTCATCGAGATCAAAGCAGAGAACGCGTAGCTGATCGAGCATCACGGCAGCCTGCGGCGCTAGTGCCGAAAAAAACGGGACAGCTGCGCGTTCTGCGCTGAACCGCTCGACTCACCCTGCGCAAACTCTGTCGAGCTGAGCTGCACCACACTGATGCTGTCGGCGCTGCGCCGGCCGCCCGTGCTGCCGCAACGCCCCGGCACCGACTCCGCAATGAACTGCCTGCCGGATTTCTTCCAGATCAGATCGCAGCCCGGAAGCGACGCGACATCGCGGACCATCAGGCTCGTGAACAACTCGGGTGATTGCACGCCGCCGCGCCATCGCGCTGGCTCCGACAGCAGGAAGTTGCGCTGCACAACCCCGACTTTCTCGACGGCATCGAGCGCGATCAGACGCTGGGCAAGCACTCGCCGCGGATCGTTCGAATCGATTTCCTGCAAATAGAACACCCGATCACCAATGAACGGCACGTACACAGGCACGATCTGCAGATTGCTGCCGGTTTGATCCGCAGTTGCCTGTGCGGAGCTGTAACTTCCCGGCAGCAAGCTGGAGATCTCGGCAAGCTCCGCACGGCGCAGCGGCATATCGCCACCGCAACCTGCGGCGACGAGCATCGCAAGCAGCGCAGGAAAGACTCGCACGCTCACCATCATGTGGCGCGCCACTCTGCCTGATAGTGCATCCCGAGCCCCATGATCCGTGACAACAAGTCTGGATACTCTACGCCGGCGGCAAGCGCCGACTGGGAGAAATCCTCTTTCGACTCCAGGTTTGGATTGGCGTTCGCTTCGAGTACGAACACCTCGCCAGCCGCATTGACCCGAAAATCCATGCGCGCATAACCGGACATGCCGAGCGTCCGATAGATTCGCCGCGACAGACGATCAAGCGTCGCGACAATCTGTGGCGGCAGATCTGCAGCAGCCTCAGTCGTGATTCCGTACTTCTGCTGGTAGCGGCGGTCCCACTTGACCTTGCGCGTCGCAATAGCCGCGGTCGACGCCGGCATCGATCCGAACTTCATTTCCCAGACCGGGAACCGGGTCAGCCGACCGTTGCCGATCACGCCGACGTAAAGCTCCCGGCCCGCGATGAACTCCTCGACCAGCGCGTCGGAGCCCAGTTGGTCATGCACAAACTCGACCCGCTCCTGCAGGTGCGCGAGGTCATCGACCACCGAGGCCTGGGCTATCCCCAGCGAAGCATCCTCGGTCGTCGACTTGACGAACAGCGGAAACTTCAGCCGGCGCGGTGGTTTCAGCTTGACGCCTCGACGCAGCACGGCGAACAACGGCGTCGGGATGCGGTGGTACGAAAGCAGCTGCTTGCAAAGTGACTTGTCGCGGGACAGCAGCAAGCCGCGGGGATTGCACCCGGTGTAGGGCTGCCGCATCAGTTCCAGGAACGCCACAACGTGCTGGTCATAGGTGACGATGCCGCCAAACTCTTCGAGCAGGTTGAACACGACGTCGGGCTTCCAGTCGGTGATCGCCGAGCGCAGCTCTGTCAGACTGTCGAGCACGCCCAGGGCCTGCACCTCATGACCCATCGCACCGAGGGCCGTGATCACTTCGTATTCGGTCCGAAACTCGTCGATTCTCTGTTGGGAAAGACCCTCCAGAGAGACCGGAGGGACGAGGCTCTGGTGCAGGACGACGAGGATGCGCAGTTTCTTCATAGCGGCAGCTGGGGGGTCTCGATCGACAGATAAGAACGGGTCAGCCGGCGCAGCAGGGTTCGCGCAGCAGCCAGCGCATCGCGGCGGGAGCCGCGGATGCGCAACTTGAGGATCACACTTCGATCGATCGCGATCCTGAGCACCTGGTAAGCACTGTAGCGGCCAAAGCCGGGTTCGGGAGCAAGCTTCAGATCGCGCATCACGCCCGCGGCCAGCGCCGCGCGATTCTCGCGCAACAGCGTCGCCACCAGGATCGCGTTGCGGCGCGCAGGTGCGTCAGTGAACGCCTCACGCAGCAAACGATCCGTCAGGCTGCTGCGAAATCTCTGTTCCCGCGCGCGACGGCCGCGATAGTACTGCGCGAGCGTGCGAGTGTTGAGCTCCAGCGGTTCGATTTCGTCCCGCGCACGAACGGGCGCCGGCACCTCCCTTATTTCCTGCATGAACCGATCGACCGTCAATAGTTTGTGCAGCGCCGGCCAGCCCGCGTAGTCATGCCGCCAGTTCGAGCGCGGCTTGAGCCAGACAGCAAACGTTTCGGCAAAGTCCTCGGTCGGATGCGCCTGCGCATACCAGTCACCCAGGTGGTGGACGTAGCGCCGACTGCTGGGACGCGCACGATAGCGATCGGGATACGGCGAAGACGCATAGCCGAATGTCTCACGCCAGATGCGGCGCCGACGCAGACGGTACGCGGTATCGATCGCATGCCCCGCTTCATGACGCAGAATCCGCATCATCCAGTTCGCGTTGCCGCCCTCCACGGATCCCATCATCCGTCTCTCGAGCTGTACCAGGCGCGGATGCGCCAGATAGAACGGGATCGCGATTCCTGGCACGCCATCGGGCGAGAACCACTCTTCAGCGAGCCAGGCGTGCGGCTTGAATGAGATGGCACGGGCGTCGAGCTCGCGGTGCAGGCGCGCAATCGCCGACTCGACGGGGGCCCCGGAGAGTGACAGCTGCAAGTCGCAGAAACGGTATTGCAACAGCTGCGCATCGTCGAGCGCCGACCACGGCGTGACGATCGTAGCGGCCCGACTGCGGCGCGTGGTCATGGGGAGCGAAAGGCTAGGATTTGTCTGCCAGATCGATCAGCGCCTGCGCCAGCAGGCGATCGGCGATGTCTTCGATCAGATCGTGGCGGGAGAGACTGGCGCGCCAGCCCGCGGCGATACCGGTGACGCCATAGTGGGCGCCGGCCAGCTGCCCGCACAGCGACCCGATGACGTCTGAATCCCCGCCAAGATTGACGGCTCTGAGAACGCAACTGCGATAGTCCTCACCCGCGGCAAACGCCGACACCGCCGCCTGCAATGCGTCGAGCGCATCGCCCGCAGGGTTCAGCTCGGCCGTCGGCTCGACTTGCCGGAACTGACTGGCGAGCGCCCGCAGCCGCGGACTGACGCCTGTGCGACCCTGCCACTGTGCAACCGGCGGTCCGAGTATGTCCGCCTTGCTGCCACCACTGAGTGCGGCGTGCAGCATCGCGGCGAACAGCTGGCAGGCAGCGAGGAGTTCTGGCGCCTGTGCGGTAGTACGGGCCGATTGCGCTGATTGCGCGACTGCCTGATCAAGCTTGCCAAAATAGAACAGCACCACCGGCGCTACCCTGACCAGCGGATCCTTCTCGAGCGCTCGCGGATCGTGGGAGCCGGCGAACGGCTGGCGTCGCCACTGTGCTGCAGAGATCGCACGCGCCACACTTGCGGTGATGCCGACGCACTCTCCGGTTGCCGAAAGATGGCCCGTCTGCTTCCAGCGCGCATAGCGATCCATCTGGTCGCGCGCATCGAAGCCGCCGGCCTCTAGCAGGCTCTCCGCCAGGCACAGCGCCATCGCCGTGTCGTCGCTCCAAGCGCCGCGCGGTAGATCATACGGACCACCGCCCAGCAGGTCTGAAACCGGCGCAAATTTGCCCGGCTTGCCGAACTGTGTCGCAGTGGCCAGTGCATCGCCAACGGCAAGTCCGAGCAGCGCGCCGTGAAACCGTTCCCGCAGCTCCTGCGCCGCGGCGAACTGCGCATCGGGCACCGCCGGCGCCGCAAGCAATGACGGCGCCTCCGCTCGCGGCACCCAACTGCGAACGAACTCGGTCTGCTCGGGAGTTTCGGGAACCACGAGCCACGAACTCGAACGAGCGCACTGACCCCAAAGCTCGTTGAGCCGATCGAGCGCCCGATCGCCGGCATCGCCGCTCTCGGCCAGATAGCAGCCGACGACTATGCCGGTGCGGCCAATGCCGGCCCGGCAGTGCACATAGACCCGTCGGCCGCGCGCCAGAGATTCGATCAGATGACTTTGAATCTGCTCCATGTGCCGCTCGCTCTCGGGGAGCCCGTGGTCACGGATTGGCATTCGCGCATAGTCGATGCGGGTCGGCAGCAAGCCATCGTAGGGCTCGCGCTCATCTGGTGCGGTCAGGTCGACGAAAGAGTCGATGCCCGCTGCGAGCAGCGCGTCGATCCGCTCCCGCGTCGCAGCAATATCGTCGCTTCCGGGATGCTCGCCGGCCAACAGCCGATTCGCGACCACCCAGTAGGAGTTCGCAAAGGGCTTGGTGGCGCTCGACATTGCCGCTTCGGCACCTACGGCGGGCAAATACCTGCTCAAGCGTCGCTTCCGCTCTCTGGTGGCAGCAGCGATTCGAGCTTGCGGAAATCGAATCGCCGCGGATCGGCGAGCTGCGAAACTTCCACGTTGCGAATGCTGGAAAAGATTGTCTCTGTCCGCCCCGGAAACCGGGTTTCCCACTCGGCCAGCATGCGTTTGACGGCGAGCCGCTGCGCATTCTGCTGCGACCCACACAAGGTGCACGGAATGATGGGGAACTGGCGCGCCCGCGCATAGCGCTCGATATCACTCTCCGCGACGTACGCCAACGGCCGGATCACGATGTGACGGCCGTCTTCGGAGCGTAATTTTGGAGGCATCGCCTTGAGCTTGCCGCCAAAAAACATGTTCAGGAACAGCGTCTCGACGATGTCATCGCGATGGTGGCCCAGCGCAATTTTCGTGATGCCATGCGCGGCGGCGTAACGATACAGGGCACCGCGCCGCATCCGGGAACAGAGCCCACACATCGTGCGTCCCTCAGGAATCACCCGCTTGACGACGCTGTAGGTGTCCTGCTCGATGATGTGGAACGGCACAGCGAGCGAGCGGAGATACTCGGGCAATACGTGCTCAGGAAAACCCGGCTGCTTCTGATCCAGGTTGACCGCGATCAGATCGAATCGAACCGGCGCGCTTCGCTGCAGCGACAGCAGCATGTCCAGCAGTGTGTAGGAATCCTTGCCGCCCGACACACAAACCATCACGCGATCGCCTTCGGCGATCATTGAATAGTCGCCGATGGCTTTTCCCACCAGTCCGCGCAGCTGTGCCTGCAACTTGCGGTGGGTATTGGAAGCCCTCGTTTCCACAGCCGTCGACATCAGCGGCGGACCTCAGGCCGCGGCACTGCTGGAGGCGGACTGCTCGAGATACTTGGCCTCCAGATAACGCAGCGACGCGCTGGCGGAGATCGGCTTGCCGGTCGCGGCGAGGATCAGCTCTTGCGGCTTCAGCCTGGCCCCAAAGCTGTGCACGTGCTGGCCAAGCCAGGCGATCAGGCCACTGAAATCCCCGGCACTGATCTGGGCATCGAGCTCAGGCAGATCGCGCCGCAAGCCCTCGGCAAGCTGCGCTGCAATCGCCGCGCCCATTGCGTAGGACGGAAAATAGCCGAAGGACCCGAGCGCCCAGTGAATGTCCTGCAGCGCGCCATCGGCAGCGTTGTCTGGGCGGATACCCAGCCGCTGCTCCAGTTGATCGGCCCAGGCTTCGGGGAGCTGCGCTACTGAGAGCTCTCCGGCGAGCAACTGGCGTTCGAGGTGGTAGCGCAGCTGGACATGCAACGGATAGGTCAACTCGTCCGCCTCGACGCGGATGGGACTGCGGCGTACCCGCGTCAGTTGTCGGTACAGGTTCTCCTCATGCCACTCCGGGCCGCTGACGCCGAAATGTTTCTCGAGCAGCGGTTTCAGGAACCGCACGAACGCTCGACTGCGCACCAGAATCATCTCGATCAGCAGTGACTGGCTCTCCTCGAGAGCCATGCCGCAATCGTGTCCCACCGGCTGCTCAGTCCACTCGGCAGGCAGACCATTTGCGTACATCGCATGCCCGGCCTCATGCAGCGCGCCAAGCAGACCCGACAGACAATCGTCCGGATTGAAGCGGGTCGTAACGCGAACGTCGCCGCGAAAGCCTTCGGTAAACGCATGCGTACTTTCATCGAGTCGACCGTGGTCAAACGAAAAACCCATCGACTGCATGACGTCGACGGTCAAGGCTCGCTGCTGCGCCCGATTGAAGCGTCCGGCAATGGGCGCCACGGGCCTGGCCTTCTGCAGTTCAATGGCCTCGCGGACCAGCGACGGCAGGCGACGCCCGTAGCCGTGAAAGAGCGAATCGTAGTCGGCCGTCGTAATGCCGGGACTGAACTCATCGGCCAGCGCGTCGTAAGGCGACAGATTCAGCGCCTGACCGACCAGCGCAGCCTTGTCGCGAATCAGATTCAGCACTTCCTCGAGATGGGGCGCGAAGATCGCGAAATTCTGCTGCGCGCGCGCCTCGAGCCACTGTCCCTCGGCGCGCGCCACTGTCTGTGCCAACCGTGTGATCAGCGCGATGGGCATCGCGATCGCCCGGTCGCGTTGCCGGCGCATCTCGCGCAGGTTGGCGAACTCCCACTCTCCGAGCATCGAAGCACTGGCCTGCGCCCGGTCCAGCAACCTGGAGATCCGCGGTGAGGTCAACAGCGCATGGGTCTCGGTTTCGAGCGCCGCCAGCTGATTGCCGCGCACTGCGGCACTGCCGCGAGGCATCATCACTGCTGCGTCCCAACGCAGCAGCGACAGTGCACCTCGAAAGGCGTGCAGTCGCTGCCACTCGCGTTCCAGTTGTTGATACGGTGAAACCGACATGGTCTTCTTGCTCTACGGGATTGCGGCTTGAGTGTACCCGCGATACCCGCCGCCGCCTGGCAGAGCCGCTCAAAACGTCTTGTTTTTCAATAAGATAAAAGTGGAAGACGGCGTTGACAGCCGCCCCGCCCAGCGCTTCGGGCTCAGTTCGGCGCGTCCAGCCGGCGCGCCGCTGCGCCCTCCGGGGCCGGCGGTGGCCCGGAGCGCTCGCGCAGCCGGTCGATCAGGTCGCTGATGTAATGCGGCGAGCGGGTATTGCGGGCAATCAGCGCATACAGCGCCGGCACCACGAACAGCGTCAGCACCAGTGAAAACATCACGCCGAAGAATACGGCTGAGCCGATCGCCTGCCGACTCTCGGCACCGGCGCCCGTCGCGGTCATCAGTGGTACGGCACCGAAGGCTGTACAGAGGCTGGTCATCATGATGGGGCGCAGCCGGATCGCCGCCGCGTCGACGACGGCCTGCAAATGATCCGCGCCCCGATCACGCAGCTGGTTCGCGAACTCGACAATCAGGATGCCGTTCTTGCAGGCGATGCCGATCAACATGATGGCGCCAATCTGGCTGAAGACGTTGATCGAGGCATTGAACAGGAACAGACCGATCAGCGCACCGGAAATGGCCAGCGGTACGGTCGCGAGAATCACGAACGGATGAATGAAGCTCTCGAACTGCGCCGCCAGCACCAGGTAGACGATCAGCAGCGCGAACGCGAACGTCAGCCACAGACGCCCACCCGATTGCTTCAGCTCGCGTGACTCGCCGTCATAGTTGATCTGCACCCCTTCCGGGACCTCGCTGCGAATAGTGTCTTCCATGTACTCGAGCGCCTCGCCGAGCGAATATCCCGCGGCCAGGTTCGCCGACAAGGTGATCGACCTGAGGCGATCAAAGCGCCGCAGCTGCTCCGGGCCCGCGCTTTCCTGCACCGAGACGAGTGCTGACAGCGGCACCATGCTGCCGGTTCGTTCCGAGCGCACGTAAATATTGCCCAGGTCCGTGACTGTCGCGCGATCCTCGTCGCGGGCCTGCAGCACGACGTTGAACTCCTCGCCCCCCCGCAGGAATGTCGTCACGATCCGCGAGCCCAGCATCGTCTCGAGCGTCCGACCAACGTTTTGCAGTGATACGCCGAGATCCGCGGACTTGTTGCGGTCGATGCTGATGAGAAGCTGCGGCTTGCGTTCCTGGTAGTCGGAGTCGAGGTTGATGATGCGTGGATTCTCTGCCTGCACCCTTGCAACGACCTGATCGCGCCAGCGCGCCAGTTCATCGTAATTGGTGCCTCCAAGCACGACTTGCAACGGCTTGCCCTGCCCGCGGATGCCGAGTCCCGGTGGAGTGATCACCACTATTCGCACGCCGGTAATTCCAGCCGTCCGCATGCGGATCCGCTGCGCAATCTGGTCCGCGGTATCTTCGCGTTCATCCCAGAGAGTGAGCGGCGTGTAAAGCGTGCCCGCATTGACGTCGCCCGGACTACCGAACGAGCCCGAGCGCGTAATCACACGACGCGCATTGCCCGCCTCCACTTCGCTTTGCAGCAGCACCTCGATCTGCCGCATATAGCGGTCGACATTCGCAAGGCTTGCGCCTTCCGGACCGGAGACCAGAATCGGCAACATCGCGCGATCCTCTTTGGGCGCGAACTCCTGCTGAAGCTTCAGGCCGCCGAATGGCTGGCCGACCACCAGCAGCAGGACGAGCAGCGTCGCGAACGCGAAAGCTCCACCCACTATCATCAGAGGCCGGCGACCCTCGAGCCCGGTGCCGAGCGCCTCGCGGTAGTTCGACGTGAGCTGCTTGAAAAACACATCGAGGCGCGTTGCCAAGCGTCCACGTTTAATGCCGCCGCTGAAAAGCTTGGAGGCCATCATCGGCGTGAGCGTCAAGGCAACGAGCGCCGAGAAGGCGACCGCCGCAGCGACGGTCACGCCAAACTCGCCGAACAGGCGTCCGAGCGTGCCTTCCATATATGAGACGGGCACGAACACGGCCATCAGGACGAGCGTCGTTGCGATAACTGCGAAGGATATCTCCCGACTGCCATTGATCGCTGCCAGCAACGACGCCTCGCCTGCCTCGATCCGCCGCGCAATATTCTCGAGCACCACGATCGCATCGTCGACCACCAGCCCGATCGCGAGCACCGCGCCAAGCAGGGTCAGCGTATTGATGGAGTATCCGAGCGCCACCATCACGATCGCTGCCGCGAGAATTGAAACTGGAATCGTGAGGGCCGGCATCAGCGTGGCGCGCCAGGTGCCGAGAAACACGAAAATGACCACCAGGACGATCAGAAGCGTTTCGCCGAGCACGAGGACGACCTTGCGCATCGACTCGACGATGAACACGGTGAAGTCGAGATTGACCTCGAGCTGGATATCCGCCGGCAGGCCTTCCCTGGTTCGCTCCAGCTCTGCGCGCACGGCCTGAGAAACCTCGAGCACGTTGGCCTTGGAAGTCGGAAAGATGCCAATGCTGACGCCAGGCTGCCCATTCGAGCGCGCCAGGGTGCGTTCATCCTCCGCGGCGAGCTGAACTTCGGCCACCTCCGAGAGCCGCACCTGGTAGCCATCCGATCCCCGCCCGATGGTCAGATTGCGGAAGTCCTCCTCATTGTTCATTGCGGTATCGGTGCGCAGCGTGAATTCGCGCTGTTCCGACTCGATGCGTCCCGCCGGCAGTTCGACGTTCTCGCGTCGCAGAGCGTTCTCTACATCGGCAACGGTCAACTGCCGCGCAGCGAGCGCTTCGCGATCCAGCCAGACGCGCATCGCGTAGCGCCGGCCGCCGCCAACGCGGATCGTCGCAACGCCGGGCACCGAACTGAAGCGGTCGCTTAGGTTGCGCTCGGTGTAGTCGGTCAGTTCCAGAGCCGAACGAATCGGGCTGGTGACGTTGATATACATGATCGCATCGGTGCCATCATCGACCTTGGTCACCTGCGGCGCTTCGACTTCTTCGGGCAAGGAAGCCTGGGCGCGCGAAACACGCTCACGAACATCGCTGGCCGCTGCGTCCAGATCGCGATCGATGCTGAACTCGATGTTGATTCGCGAGATCTGGTCGCGGCTCGACGAGGTCATCTTCTCGACGCCCTCGATGCCCGCGAGCTCGCCCTCGAGCACCTGGGTAACCCGTGTTTCAATAACCTTGGCGTTCGCGCCGCGGTAGAACGTGCTGACGCCCACAATCGGCCGACTGACGTCCGGATACTCTCGGATCGGCAGGCGCAGCGCGGCCATGAACCCGAGGATCAACAGCAGCAGCGAAATGACCGTCGCGAAAACAGGGCGGCGGACCGAGATGTCAGACAGGGTCATGTACGCGCCTCGGCGCTTCGCTCAGGCACTGCAGCATCCACCACTGCCTGATCCCGGATCGGCCCGCCATCGCGGACGCGCACGGTTCCCTCGACGATCACTCGTTCTCCGACGTCGAGACCGGCGAGGATCTCCACGCTGCCCGGACGCCGAGCACCGATCTGCACTTCGCGCTTGACCGACTTGCCATCCTCGGCAACAAATACAAATTGCTTGTCCTGTTCGGGAACCAGAGCCTCCTCGGGAATCACCACCGCACTGCGCTCATCGCGGGTCAGATCGACCGTCAGGAACATCCCGGGCTTCAGTGCCAGCTCCGGATTCGGCAATTCGGCTCGAACCGACACCGCACGGGTCGACGGGTCGATTCGTGAATCGATACTCGACACCTTGCCGGCGAATTTTCGACCCGGAAACGCAGCGCTCTGTACGGCAACGGTCTGGCCTGCCCGAACCGAAGCAAGTTCATTCTCGGGGACAGCGAAATCGACCTTGATCACACTCGCGTCGTCGAGTGTCGCGATGATCGTGCCCGGGTTGATCAGCGTGCCCACGCTGACACGGCGCAATCCGACCCGTCCCGAGAACGGCGCACGTAAGAAAGTGTCGTCGAGTTTGGCGCGTGCCGCAGCAACCCGAGCTTCGTTGGCGAGCTTGGTCGCCTCGATCTGCTCGAACTGGGACTTCGACAGTGCCTGCGTCGTCATCAGTTCCTTGCTGCGGTTATACAGACTCGTGCTTTCGTTCAGCGCCGCGTTGGCAACCGCGAGGTCGGCGCGTGCCTGGGCGCTATCGAGCTCCACCAGTACGTCGCCGCGAGCCACCTTCTGGCCATCCCGGAAGCGAATGCCGGTAACGATATTGGATAGCTTCGAAGTGATCTCGACCGACTCGTTGGCCCGCGCGGTACCGAGCGCACGCAAATGGCGTGAGATCTCCTGTCGGCCCACGGCGGCCGATACCACCGGCACCGGACTACCGCCCGCACCGAACGGCCCGCCGCGGCCAGCGGGCGCGCCGGGTCCTGCGCCGGGCCCGGCAGCCGGCGGACCCATCGCAGATGGCGGCTCGGAACGCTTCGTGACGTAGATCGCCCAGCCAGCGCAGAGCAACGCCACGACGATACTGATCAGGGTGACTGGACTTCGGGTCGCTGCAGGCATCCCCCAATTATCGCACGGGCCATGCGGCGAATCGCAGCGCGCTGGCGTCAGCGGCCTGGAAATCTCAAGGCTGGCCGACAGGGGGGCGATGCCCGCGATCACCTGCTCTGCGATGGAACCTTGTGACGCCGTAGTGAGTCGTAGGCGAGCATCGCTCGCTTGCGTGCGGTGCCCCAGCGATAGCCGCCGAGCGCACCGTTGGCGCGCAGCACCTGATGGCAAGGGATCAGCCATGCGATCGGGTTCGCGCCCACCGCATTGCCGACGGCGCGGGCGCTGCCTGCCGCGCTGATGTCCCGCGCCAACTGACCGTAGCTGGTCGTTTGACCGCCGTCGAGCTTGAGCAGCGCGCGCCACACACGAACCTGAAACTGGGTGCCCTGCACCCACAGCCGCAGCGGTTCAGCGACACTCGAACGCGCCGCAAAGATCTGGCGCGCGAGACTCTCGATCACCGCATCGTCACGTCGCAGAGACGCCCCAGGCCAGCGAAGTCGCAGCTCATCGAGCGAGGTATCCCCAAACGCCAGGTGGGTGATGCCCCGCGGAGCCAATGCACAGGTCATCGAACCAAACGGTGACTCGACCGTACCGAAGATCAGCTCGAGGCCTCGGCCGCGACGCCGGATATCGCCGGGTGTCACCCCCTCCATCTGCACCATCAGATCGTGCAGTCTGCCAGCCCCCGAAAGACCCGACTCGCTCGACGCTTGCAGGGCAGACTGGCCCGCGCCAAGCGCCTCAACGGCAACCTGGGCGGTCAGCACTTCAACAAACTGCTTCGGGGTGATGCCGGTCCAGCGGCGAAACAGGCGGTTGCAGTGAAATTTCGACAAGCGCAGATGGACCGCCAGCTCTGCCAGTTGTGGCTGCCGCTCACGATGCTCGGCAAGGTACTCGATGGCGCGCTCGATCCGCGCGAAGTCGCGGCTCCCGACAAAACCAGAGGTCTCAGTACGCATGCGCCAATCATGCGCAGCTCGGACGGGAGCGTCGACCCGATTCTTGCTGAGACGGAGCCAACCCGACCGCCCAGCCCCGCCGCTACTATCCGCGGCATGGCATCGTCCCACTGCTTGTATCCGAGGTTCGCGGATCGAAGCCCGGCGCCGCCTCTGCGCGCAGCGCGCGCTTGCCTTAACCGGCGCGGGTCGCGCGCTGGGGGCGAGGGTGATTATGAAAACCCGGCCGAGTCACACGAAACCACGTAGCCGGTCATGCCAGTGGGGCCAGTCCGCGGCGACGATGCCGATGGCGCCCGAGACGACGACCAGGCCCACCAGCGCGATCAGGATCAGAACCCGGCGCAGCAGCAGGCGACTGTTCATACGCCAATGGCGGCGCGACGCGGACGGTCTGGTAACCCGGCAACAGCATTCAGGACGGTAGGCATGGTCCGCGCAGCCTACACGCTGCCACGCCGCTGTAAAACGCGCGTGTAAACTTGGCCGAAATGAGTCTTCGAATCTGCCTGATCGCCGCGGAAGCTGCGCCGCTCGCCAAGACCGGCGGTCTCGCGGATGTCGCTGCCGCGTTGACCAAGCACCTGCAGCAGGGCGGTCACGATGCGAGGCTGTTCATACCGCTTTACGCGCAGATCGATCTCGCGGCCTTGAACCTGAGTCGGGTCGATCAGGTGCAGGACGTGCCGCTGCAGGTCGGGCCCCACAGCTATCGTTACTCCTTGCTCCGCGCCCAGACTCCGGGTACCACCACGACCGTGCATCTGATCGACTGCCCGGCGCTGTATCACCGCAAAAGCCTTTACACCCTCGATCCGGATGAGCACCTGCGCTACATCGTACTGACGCGCGCCGCGCTCGAGTCTTGCCAGCGGATGGGCTGGTCGCCACAGATCGTGCATGCCCACGATTGGCACACGGCCCTGGCGCCGCTGTACCTGAAGTCCGCGTATGCCTGGGATCAGCTGTTTGCCTCGACCCGCAGCGTGCTGACGATCCACAACATTGGTTACCAGGGAATCATTGGCGCCGAGCTCGTTGGCGACGTTGGCCTTGCCGGCTCCGAGCACTTGCTGCACCAGGACGATCTACGTAACGGAAAGTTGAACCTGCTCAAGCACGGCGTGCTGTATGCCGACGCCATCACCGCGGTAAGCCCGACCTATGCGCGCGAGATCCTGACACCCGAGTTCGGCATGGGTCTGGAGGAAGCGCTGCAACAGCGCCGCGATGCACTGGTCGGCATCTTGAACGGCGTCGATTACGACGTCTGGGATCCGCGCGTCGATCGCTACCTGCCGCGGCAGTTCGATGCGAATTCGCTCGAGGTAAAGCACAGCCTGAAGATGGAGCTGCTCGCCCGGTTCAAGCTCAAGGCCACGCATCGCACCGCCTTGCTTGGAATCGTCAGCCGCTTTACCGCCCAGAAGGGCCTCGAGCTGCTGTTCGAATCGCTGCCGCCGGTGCTCGCGAAGCGCAACGTCTGCCTGATCGCACTCGGCAACGGCGAGAAACGCTACGAGTCGTTATTCGAGAATCTGCAGCAGCGGTTTCCGCAGCGTGTGATGTATCACCGCGGTTACAACGATGAACTCGCGCACTGGATCGAGGCCGCCAGCGATATCTTCCTGATGCCCTCGCTGTATGAGCCCTGCGGGCTGAACCAGATGTACAGCCTGCGCTACGGCACGATCCCGATTGTCCGGCGCACCGGCGGACTGGCCGATTCGGTCAGCATGTTCGAGCCCCGCCCGGGCCGCGGCACCGGCATCGTCTTCAACGACTTCAACACCGAAGCGATGAGCTGGGCAATGAACACTGCGCTCGACTTGTACGGCAAGCCCAAGACCTGGGCCCGTCTGGTCGGCAATGCGATGGCGGAAGATTTCTCCTGGTCGCGCCAGGGTGCCCTCTATGTCGACCTGTACGAGCGTTTACTTGGCAGCCGCGCGGGAGCGAGCGCACGGAACAGCTCGTAGGCCAGCCGCGCCGCGGGTCCCGCCGAATCCGGATTGACGAGCACGACATGCAGGGGCAGCCGTCGCGTGCCACCTGAGCCCAGCGGCAGGGCCGACAGCTTGCGATTGCGCAGCGACTCCGCAATCAAATGCCGCGGCAACCACGCGTAAGCCAGTCCGGCGGTCACCGCCGCCAGTGAGGCATCCAGACTCGTCACGGTCCAGCGATGGCGCGCAAGTCGCATTTCAAGCTGGATCAGCACGCGGCAGTAGCGACGGTCGCTGAGCTACCGGAATACGATGGCATCGCGTTTGGCACGCCGACACGCTTCGGCAACATGGCCGCGCAGATGCGCAACTTCCTCGACCAGACTGGCGGCCTATGGGCAAGCGGCGCACTGATCGGAAAAGTCGGCAGCGTCTTCGCGAGCACGGCGAGCCAGCACGGCGGTCAGGAGACCACCATTACTTCATTCCACACGACGCTACTGCATCACGGAATGGTGATTGTCGGACTGCCCTACTCGCATCCGGAACTAGCCGACACTTCCGAAGTGCTCGGCGGCACGCCCTATGGCGCGACGACCATCGCCGGCGCCGATGGCAGCCGCCAGCCCCATGCGAAGGAGCTGAAGCTCGCGCAGGCCCAAGGCGAACGCGTGGCGAAAATCGCCGCGAAACTGCGCGCCTAGCGCAGCTTCAGTTCGCCTTTCTCCTCGAACGGAATAGAACGCAAGAAACCGCTTGCCAGCGAGACCTTGCCGACGATCCGGTAGGACAGCGAATCCGGTCGCGTCCCACCCTGCTGCTCGCGTTTGTTCAGCAGCCGCAGCAGGGTGCCGGCCATGTTCGCCGTCACGATCATGTCGAACTCGGCTTCGCCGAGTCGCGGCACGACAAAGCTGGTGCCCGACATGCCGCGGCCGAACTCTTCACCGCCGACTTCAATCGTGTAGGTGATGCCGCGGACCGACAGTTCACGGTCGTTCGGGTTCTGCACGCGCATGCGTGCCTTCAGGCGCTGCTCGAACAGATCGCTCTTGACGATTTCCGCACCAATGATCGAAAGCTGTGGAGTCTCGAGCTTCGGCGCAAACGCCGCACAGCCGGACGCGGACAGCGCGACCGCGCAGATCCAGCTGACGGAGGCAAGACGGCGGCCGCGCCTCACAGGGACGAAGTTTGCTGACATCACGACGCGCACCTCATCAAGAACAGGGTTCGATGGTAACAAAGGAGCCTGAACGCCCGCTGCATCGCAACCCTTTTGTCGCCGCAGCCCGACGCGCCGTCAGGAACTGCGGCCGAAAACCCGATTCAGCAGTGCGAAGCGCGCGGCCAGCGCGGGGGTCAGCGTATCCGGCGGCAGCTTCCAGCTCCAGTTCCCGGAGACGGTGCCGGGGGTATTGAAGCGGGCCTCGGCGCCCAGCCCGAGCACGTCGGCGATCGGCAGCACGGCGAGTTGTGCGACCGAACCGAGTGCGCCGCGCATCAGCACTTCCCGCAGCTGACCACCGTGCACGCCAAAGTAGAACTCGATTCGTCGCAGCGTCTCGCCATCCAGCGATTGCAGCCAGCCGACCAGCGTGTCGTTGTCATGGGTTCCGGTGTAGGTCACGGAGCGCGGTGCGTGTCGGTGCGGCAGATGCACGCTGTCGGTGGATCCATCGAAGGCAAACTGCAGCACCTGCATCCCGGGCAGGTCATGGCGGCGGCGCAGCGCCTCGACGTCCGGCGTGATCTCGCCGAGGTCTTCGGCCACCAACGGCAACGCGGGCCAGTCCACAGCCAGCTGCGCCAGCAACTCGACGCCCGGTGTGGGACACCAGCGACCTGAACGCGCGGTCGCAGCCGCTGCCGGTACCGCCCAGTGCGCCGCAAGCGCCCGAAAGTGATCAATGCGCAGCAGATCGAAACGATCCAGCTGCTGGCGGATCCGCGCCCGCCAGTGCGCGAAGCCGTCACGCTGCGCCGCGTCCCAGTCGTACAGCGGATTGCCCCACAGCTGCCCGTCTGCGGCAAAGTAATCGGGCGGCACCCCCGCGACGAATTGGGGGGCGCCGTCAGCGCTCAACTGATACTGCTCGCGGTGCATCCAGGTTTCGGCCGAGTCCGGCGCCACATAGAACGGCAGATCGCCGAACAACCGCACGCCGCGATCTGCGGCGTAACGTCTCAACGCATGCCACTGCTGCTGGAACGCAAACTGCTGCGCGCGAATTTCCTCGATGCGGCCCGCATGCTGGCGCGTTGCTGCGGCGAGCGCGGCCGAATCACGATCGCGCAACGCCGCCGGCCACTGTTGCCACGGTTTCTCGGCCTGAGCGCTGTGCAGCGTTTCGAACAAAGCGTAGTCGTCGAGCCAGTGCGCCTGCGCGGCACAGAAATCAACGTACGCGGCGCCAGTCGCTGCCGGTCGCTCGGCGACGTCGATCAGCGCTGGATCGCCGGCCATGTCGGAGCGCAACCAGTAGGGCGAACCATCGGGGCCAGGCGGCCCGACCGGCAGCAGCTGCCAGACGGAGAATCCTGCGCTGGCAAGCCAATCAACGCAGTGGCGTGCCGCAGCGCCCAGCACGCCTTGAGGATACAGACCGTGGAGCGCTGACAGCGGCAGCAGCACGCCGGACCGGCGCCGATCCAAAACCGGCAGAACGGGCTGCATCTCAGCCGCTGGCGCGTCGCATCACGCCGCCCTGCTCCGGCGCGCCGCCGCCAACGCTCAGCGGCACCTGCAGCGACTCGGGCGAGGGCAATCCGAGCAGACGATACAGATTCAGCAGCTGCCGGCGATAAAGCCGATCGAACTGCTCGACCGCATCCGCCGGGTTGTAATCGCCAAACCACCAGAACCAGTCCGAGCTCTCGCACAACGCCAGCTGGCGTTCCGCCGCTGTCACCTGATCCGCGTTCAACGCGCCTTCAACGACGATCCGGTCATAGGCGTGCTTGGCTTCGCACAGCAAATCCCAGGCCGCGTTCTTGGCCGGGTCGCCGATCCAGGTCGCCAGCGACCCGTGCACCCAGCTTCCGGCCGCAAGCTTCGGCAGCACCCTGGCTTCAGGCAAAGACGCCTGCGCCTCGCTCAGCGTAGTCAGATGCAGTTTCGGGTGACGTGCGAGCGCCTGATATAGCGCACGCAGAAACCAATAGCCGTTGTAGGGGTAGTGCTCCCAGGCGTTCTCGCCGTCGAGCGCGATCAGCAGTACGCAGCCGGGGTCATCCGCAAGATGATCGGCAACCTTGGCAACTTCTGTCGCGAAGTGCTGGGCGGCATCGTCGCCGTGCCAGGTCGCGTACTGGAAACCGATCAGATCCGACAGCCCATCGCTGCGGAAATACATCTCGAGGCGCTGGCCTTCGAGCCGCCACGGGCGGTTCAGCCCGGCCTCGGGATCGTCGCTGCCGCTACGTTCCAGACTCGTGCGCAGCACCTTGGCACTGCTCGCAGCCCATCTGAAACCGAAGCGCTCGAGCACGCCGATGGTCGCTTCACTGACGGCGCCTTCAGCCGGCCAGCAGCCCGTCGGACGAAATCCGAAATGACGCTGGAACACCTTGAGCGACTCGGCGACCTGCCAGACCGCACGGTCCGCACCACCGGGATAAGCCGCGTGCCAGGGCAGCGTGGTGTTCGGTACCGACTCGGTCGCGGTCTGGAAGTCCTGCAGCAGCGGCAGAATCGGATGCGCGTACGGCGTCACCGAAAGCTCGATGACACCACGCTCGGCGAGGCGGCGGTAGCGCGGCAGAATCGAGCCCATCACTTCGCCGATGATCTCGAGCAGCTGACGGCGCTGCGCTTGGCTGAAACTGCCGCGATGATTCACCAGCGCTGCCAGACGCAGATCATGCCGGCGCAGCGTCTCGCCCGTCCAGGCGAGGTGGTACCAGACCACCGCATCGCGCACCAGTGCGTCCGCGGCGTAGCCTGCACGCTCTGGCGTCGCCAGCAACTCGACGATCTTCGCAAGCTCCGCAAACGGTGCGAAGCGATCGATCATCCGCTCGCGCTGCGCACGCAGGCAAGCACGCAGCAACGCCGCGCGCTGTGCAGGATCCACTGGCAACGACTGCTCCGTCAGCGCTCGCAGCAGCGGATCACGCAGCGGCGCACCGGCGCGCAGGTGCTGCTCGATCATCGTTGCGTACTGCTCGAGCTGCTCGATCAGCACCGGCGTGAAGTTGACGACGGCGCGCGCGCCTTCCACATCTTCGAGGTGCGCGGCCATGTCCGCGTAGTCCTTGATCGCGTGCAGATAGGTCCAGGGCAGCACAAACTCGCCGGTCAGCGCATCGCGATACTGCGGCTGGTGCATATGCCACAGCAGCACTACTGGCAGCCGGTGCGCTGCCGCTTTCTTGTCTGCGGCACCGCTCATGACGTGCGCAGCATCTCTGCCGTGACCAGCACGACGCCCTTCTCGGTGACTTCGAAGCGCTCCGCGTCGGCGACCGGATCGACGCCGATTTTTGTGCCGTCCGGAATCTCGCAGCCTTCGTCGATGATGGCCGCCTGGATCACGCAGTTCCTGCCGATATGCACATTGGGAAGGATCACTGCGCGTTCGATCCGCGAGCGCTCATCGACGCGCACATTGGAGAACAGCAGCGAGCTTCGCACCAGCGCACCTGAAACAATCGCACCCCCCGAGACGACCGAGTTGATCGCCATGCCGCGTCGACCGTCTTCGTCCAGCACGAACTTGGCCGGCGGCTGCTGCACCTGGTAGGTCCAGATCGGCCACTCCTCGTCGTAGATGTTGAGCTCCGGGTTCACGTGCACCAGCTCGAGGTTGGCGTCATAGAAGGCATCGACCGTACCGACATCGCGCCAGTAGTTCTGCGCCCGGGTCTTGACGTCCTGGAACGGGTACGCGAACACCTGCATCGAGTCGATCGAGCGGGGGATGACATCGCGGCCGAAGTCGTGCGCGGAATCAGAATCCGCGGCGTCCTCGATCAGCAGCTTCTCGAGCAGACTGGTGTTGAAGACATAGATGCCCATCGAGGCGAGTACCGAGTCGGCGCGTCCGGGTAAGGTGTCCGGGTCACTCGGCTTCTCGGAAAACTTCGTCACGCGGTTCCATTCGGTGGTCGTCATGACACCGAAGGAAGACGCCTGCTCGCGCGGCACCTCAACCACACCGACGGTGACGTCAGCGCCCTTCTCGACGTGGTAGGCGATCAGCGGGCCGTAGTCCATCTTGTAGATGTGATCGCCAGCCAGCACCAGCACATGCTTTGGCCGATGCGACAGGATCAGCTCGAGGTTCTGGAACACGGCATCGGCGGTGCCGAGGTACCAGTGCCCACCGACCTGCTGCTGCGCCGGCACGACCTCGACGAACTCGCCGAACTCACCGCGCAGGAAACCCCAGCCGCGCTGCACGTGCTGGATCAGCGACTGCGCCTTGTATTGCGTCAGGACGCTGATCTGGCGGATACCGGAATTGACGCAGTTCGACAGCACGAAATCGACAATCCGGAACTTGCCGCCGAACGGCGTGGCAGGCTTGCAGCGCTGCGCTGTGAGGCCCTTGAGTCGCTCGCCACGACCGCCGGCCATGATGACGGCCAGCGTGCCGCTCGTCAGGCGGCTGACATAGCGACCGGAAGACGCTCGTGCAGGCAGCTTCGGCATGGTGCCACTATAGCGGAACCATGATGCACTCCAACCCCAGCTTGCCCGCCGACCTTGAGCACGGCCTGACGCGCATCGCCGCCGGCACGCATCACGACCCGCATGCGGTGCTGGGTCTGCAGCGACGCGGCGAGCAGTCATTTTATTTGGCTTACGTACCTGGCGCTGATCGGGTGCTGGTCGGCGAACAGCTGGAACTGCGACGGCTGGGTGACTCAGACGCCTTCACCGCGCCATGCGAACCTGGAACGCTCGCGATCCATCCGCCGCTGATTTGGTGGAATGCAGAGGGCGTTGACGCGGTGCAGATCGACCCGTACTCATTCGAACCAAGCCTCGATGCCCGGCAGCTGGAATCCTTTGGCTCTGGCCGTCATACCTCGGCCTGGCAGTTGCTCGGCGCGCACGAGTTGCGTATCGACGATATCCAGGGCGTGCGCTTCGCGGTCTGGGCGCCGAATGCCGAGCGCGTCAGCGTCGTCGGCCCGATCTGTCTATGGGATGGACGGCGTTACCCCATGCGCTCTCTCGGGGCGAGCGGCGTCTGGGAGCTTTTCATCCCGGGAATCGCCGCCGGTGAACTCTACAAGTTCGAACTGCGGGTTCGCGCCACCGGCGAGCTGCTGCTGAAGAGCGACCCCTACGCGCGCGCCACCGAGCGCCGGCCCGATACCGCCTCGATGGTTGCGAGTGAAGCTGGCTTTGCATGGCGCGATGCCGACTGGCTCGACGAGCGCTCGCGGCGCGACTGGCTCAGGGCACCGATGTCGGTCTACGAACTGCATCTCGGCTCCTGGCAGCGCAACGCCGACGGCGGCTTCCTGAACTACCGCGAGATCGCCGAGCAGCTCGTGCCCTATGTGACCCGGCTCGGCTTCACGCATATCGAACTGATGCCGATCACCGAGCATCCGCTCGACGATTCCTGGGGCTATCAGACCAGCGGTTTCTTCGCGCCCACCTCCCGTTTCGGCGCGCCTGATGATCTGCGACATCTGATCGATCGCTGTCATGCGGCGGGCATCGGCGTGCTGCTCGACTGGGTCCCGGGCCACTTCCCGCGCGACGCGCACGCGCTCGCCAACTTCGATGGCACGGCGCTGTACGAATACCCCGATCCGCGCAAGGCCGAGCACAAGGACTGGGGCACGCTGGTGTTCAACTACGAACGCCACGAAGTGCGCTCGTTCCTGATCTCCAGCGCACGCTACTGGATTGAAGAATTTCACTTCGACGGCCTGCGGGTCGATGCGGTCGCCTCGATGCTGTACCTCGATTTCAGCAAGCGTGAGGGCGACTTCGTGCCCAACCGCCACGGCGGCAATCACAATCTGGAGGCGGTCGACTTCCTGCGCGAGTTGAACTCAGTCGTGCACGCAGACTTTCCCGGCGTATTGGTGATTGCCGAAGAGTCGACCGACTGGCCTCTCGTCAGCAGGCCCACGCACGACGGCGGGCTCGGCTTCTCGATGAAGTGGAACATGGGCTGGATGCACGACACGCTGAAGTATTTCGCACTCGACCCGCTCTACCGCTCGCATCATCACGAGCTGCTGACCTTCGGCATGATGTATGCGCACACCGAGAACTTCGTGCTGCCCTTGTCGCACGACGAAGTCGTGCACCTCAAGAAGCCACTGATCGGCAAGATGCCTGGCGATGAGTGGCAGCAATTCGCCTCACTGCGACTGCTGTTCATCTATATGTGGACGTTTCCCGGCAAGAAGCTGCTGTTCATGGGCGGCGAGTTCGCGCAAACCACAGAATGGGACTTCAGCCGCGCACTAGACTGGGCACTGACCGAGAAGGTCTCGCACGCCGGCATGCAGCGGCTCGTTGGCGACCTCAACGCGCTGTACCGCCGCGATACGCGCCTGCATGCGCTCGAGTTCGAACAGCGCGGCTTTCGCTGGCTGGACTGCGAGGATCGCGCGCAGTCGGTGCTGTCCTACCTGCGCTTCGACGCGCGCGGCAGCGAGCCCGCGATCGTCGTGTTGAACTTCACGCCGGTGCCGCGCCACGGCTACCGGATCGGTGTGCCGGGCGAAGGCGACTGGCACGAGGCGCTGAACTCCGACGCCGAGCGTTACGGCGGCAGCAACGTCGGCAATCTGTCGCGCGTGCAGAGCAGCCCGCATCCCGCGCACGGACACCCTTGGTCGTTGGAATTGACCCTGCCGCCGCTGGGTGGGATCGTGCTGGTTCCGGGTTAGTCGCGCGGCAGCCAGCGCATCAAACCGAGCTCGTGCGCATGTCCCAGTAGTTCGTGACGCGGATAGGCGCGCACCTCGCTGCGGAATTGTCCGCAGGTCAGCGTCGCGGCATCGAGCGCGAACACGTGCGCGCCATCGGCTTCCACTTCGCTGGTCGGCGCCAGTTCCGCGCGCCATGCGCCGTCACGGTCGGCGCCGCGGTAGGACGCCAGCGAAACCGCTTCGCGGCGATCCTCGGGCAGCACACGATGCGCGACAAACTCGACGCAGACATCCGTCGCTGCCAGGGCGCCAAGCTGCACCGCGACGCGCATCCGCAAGCGTTCGGCACGCGGCAGATCGGCAGGCGGGGACACGAGGCGGCGCAGCGCCACGTCCGGCCAGGCCGCACGCACACGCGATTTCCACGCGGCAAGTGTCTTCGCCCCGGCGAAATCATGTTCGGCCAGCCGCGCACCCTGGCGTGCAGTGGGCTGGTAGATGCCGCGCGAATAGTCCGACACGACGCGCCGCATGTTGAAACGGGGAATGACCGTCATCATCGCGCGCTTGCAGCGCCGCACCCACTCGGACGGATAACCGCCCTCACCGCGTTCGTAATACATCGGCACGACTTCGGTTTCGATCGTCTCGAGAATCAGCTCGGACTCCAGCGCATCGCGTCGCGACGTATCCTCGACATCGACCGGCGGGATGCCCCAGCCGTTGTCGCCATCGAAAGCCTCGGCCCACCAGCCATCGAGGATCGACAGGTTCAGGCGACCATTGACCGAGGCCTTGATCCCTGAGGTGCCACTTGCCTCGAGCGGTGCCACCGGATTGTTCAGCCAGACGTCGACCCCGGAGACCAGCCAGCGCGCGAGCTGGATGTCGTAGTCGTCGATGAACACCACTCGGCCCATGAACTCAGGCTCCAGCATCAGCTGCTTGATCTCACGCAGCACCGCCTGACCCGGTCGATCCGCGGGATGTGCCTTGCCGGCAAACAGGAACACGACCGGGCGGTCCGGATCGTTGACGATCTTCGACAAGCGGGCGCGATCGCGCATCAGGAGCGCGGCGCGCTTGTAGGTCGCAAAGCGACGCGCAAAGCCGATCGTCAGCACATCGGGTCGTTCGGGGTCCAGCCAGCGCGCTGCATGGCGCCACTGCGCCGGACTTTGACCCTTGCGCGCGAACTCACGTCGCAGGCGCTCACGCACGCAGGCCTGCATGTCGGATTTCACGAACTGACCGGCCTGCCAGAAAGCCCGGTCCGGCACGCGCTCCAGTACGCGCCAGTACTCACTGTCGGACAAATGTTCGCGCCAGTCGCTGCCCGCGACGTCGTCGAAGAACTCCGCCCATTTCTGATGCAGGAACGTCGGCACATGCACGCCGTTGGTGACGAAGCCGACCGGATTGTCCTGCGGCCGCAGCTCCGGCCAATGATCCGCAACCAGAGTCGCCGACACCGCGCCATGAATCCGGCTGACGCCGTTGACGCTGCGCGCACCGGCCAGTGCCAGGCGGGTCATGTTGAACATCTCTGCAGCATTGGGTGCCCGCGCGAGCGCCAACAGCTGCTCGGCATCGATGCCGAGACCGTCGAGGTAGCGGCGCAGATGACTCAGCAGCAGGTCCTGATGAAAAGTGTCGTGCCCCGCTGCAACCGGCGTGTGGGTCGTGAACGCACACTGGGCGGCAACCGCCTCGACGGCGGCATCGAACTCAAGACCCGCTGCGCGCATTTCGCGCAATAGCTCCAAGGTCAGAAATGCGGCATGGCCCTCGTTCATGTGCCAGACCGCGGGGGTCAGGCGCAGCAGGCGCAGCGCCCGCACACCACCGATACCGAGCACCATTTCCTGCTTGATCCGTACCGTATCGTCACCGCCATACAGGCGATGCGTGATGTCGCGGTCGGCGGCACCGTTGGGCTCACAGTTCGTATCCAGCAACACGACCCGCACCCGCCCCACGCGCGACTCCCACAGGCGCGCATGCACATTGCGATCTTCGATCGCGAGCGTAACCGTCAACGGCGCGCCATTGGCATCGAGCAGCGGTGCAACGGGCAGATCGCGCGGGTCGTGATCGCGATACACCGCGTGCTGCACGCCATCGCTGTCGACGGACTGAGTGAAATACCCCTGGCCGTAGAGCAGGCCGACAGCGACGAAATTCAGCCGCTCGTCGCTGGCCGCCTTGCAATGATCGCCCGCGAGTACCCCGAGCCCACCTGAGTAGATCGGAAAGCTCTGGTTGAAACCGTATTCGGCGCAGAAGTACGCCACCTGCGCAGCACCCTCGATGACGGGCGCCTGCAGGTACGCATCGAAGGCGCCGAGCACCTCGTTGTAGCGGGCAATGAACCCGGCGTCTTCCGCCGCGCGATCGAACGCGTCCTGCTCAACGCAGCGCAGCATCAATTTGGGGTTGCCCCGCGCCTGCGCCCACAAGAGTGGATCAAGCTCTTCAAACAGCGCCCGGGTCGGGCGATGCCAGCTGAAGAACAGGTTGTTCGCAAGCTCGGGAAGGCGGATCAGCGCCGCAGGAACCTGCGGCACGACATCAATCGTCGAAGTGTTGAGCATAGAGTCCGGCAGTTTAAGCAGGTCATCGAAAGCGCGCGATGCTGAACCAGCATTGATCCAGGTATTCATTGACGAACAGTAATAGCAGGTCCATTTTACTGGTTAATGACTACTAGCCTCGAGGTCAAGCTTCAGCGCGAGCTCAACAGTGGCTTGCTGAGCCTGATGCTGCTCGCCACGTTGGAAGCCAGTGAGCGCGATCTATACCCCTATCAGATCGCCCAGACGCTTAATGAGCTTGCGGGAGGCAATCTTTGTTTCAAAAGTGGTTCAATATATCCGGTGCTGCGATCGCTCGCCGCAGCGGGACTGCTCAGCAGCCGGATCGTGCCGTCGTATTCCGGACCTCCGCGCCACTACTACCAGATCACCGAGCATGGCCGCGAGATCCTGCAGCGCTGGACGGCAACCTGGCGAAGCACGCGCGATTTTGCCGATCGCCTCGTCGACGCGGCGGCCCGCTAGACTAGTGTCGTGAGCTGCCTCCACATTCTTTGTGCCAGCCTGCTGCTCGCGACCGCTGCGTGCGCGGCTCCGGTGGCGCCTCCGACCGAAGTCGCGACGGCCGCTGCGTCGACTGCTGCCACTCCGGCGACGACAGGCTGCGCCCAGAGTGGTCGCGGCGCCCTGCGCGCCCGGGTGCGCGGCGCGCTTGACCTAGACCTCGCCTGGCGCAATGCCGAGATGCTGTGCGAGGGTGGCCTGCGGCCCGATGGCCGTGGGCTGCGCATCGCGATTGCCGGTCCCGAACAGGGCAGCGGACGACGCCTGCGCTTCGTGTTCGGCATTGACGAACTGGGCGAAGGGCTCGCAGCGGCCGCCAAGCCCGTGAACCTGACGCTGATCTTTGAAGGCGAACAGCGCCTGTTCGCAACCCGCGGCAGCGACAAGTGCACGATCGACGAACTGCAGCAGCGGCGCGTCGGCTCCCTGGCCGGACCGAAGCGTGCATGGGAAATCACCGCTCGCGGCTTCTGCACCGGGCCCGCAAGCTCGCCCGCTACCGGCGAGCGGATCGTCGTTTCCCGCTTCGATTTCGTTGCGGAAGTCGTCTTCGACGGCGAAGCGGGAGCGACCCTTGCAGGCACTTAGGTGGCCGGCGCTGTTTTGCGCTCTGCTGCTGACTTTCTCGTCAGCAGTCGCGCAGCAGAAGGTGCTGGAGCTGGCGAGCTTTCCGCGCTCAGCGCTGACCATCACCAGTGCGGGCAAGGCACACACGTTCAACGTGTGGATTGCCGACACCCCGGACCGGCAATCCCAGGGACTGATGTTTGTCCGCGACCTGCCGGCGAGCGAAGCAATGCTGTTCACGCACGCCGAACCGCGGCTGGCGTCGATGTGGATGAAGAACACCTACATCCCGCTCGACCTGTTGTTCATCGATGCCCGCGGCCGGATCGTACGGATCTTCGAGCGCACGATCCCGCAGTCGTTGCAGACGCTCAGCGCCAGCGAACCGGTGACAGGGGTGCTCGAGCTGCGTGGCGGCGAGGTTGCGAAACGCGGCATCCGCGTCGGCGACCGGGTGCAGCATCCGCATTTTCGTGCTCGCGAACGTCGTCAATAAACAACAACGATGACCGGCTGCCTGCCAGTGCCTGCTTGAGGTATCATGCGCCCTCGCACGTGGTCTGCTACCTGACCCGGGATGTCAGCTGGGCTTCCGCGCAACAATAGAATCGGAGATGCTTCCCATGAAGAAATCCATTGGTCTCGCCCTCGCGGCCTGCGCCGCAACGCTCGGATCCGCAGCCGTATCGGCCGGCTCCGATGTGGGCAGCTGGTATTTCGCGCCTCAGATCCAGGGTATCTGGCTTGAAGATGTCCGGGCTGCCGACGATGACATCGGTTTTGCGCTGGCGTTCGGCAAGGCAGTCAGCAAGAACTGGAACATCGAAATCGGTGGCTATCAGTCGAGCCACGACGCCACCCTGAGCCGTACGCTCAAGACTTCCGGCATCGATCTGGCCGCACAGCGAGTGTTCTATCGCGAGCAGAACGTCAATCCCTTCATGATGGTCGGCATCGGTCGCCGCAGCGAGAATCTGACCGGCGCGAACTCCAGCCAGGAGTTTTTCGTCAAGTACGGAGTCGGCCTTTTGGCTGATCTGGCCAAGCGCGCCGAGAAGGGCACGAACCTGCAGGCGCGCGCGGAGCTGTTTGCGCGGCGCGGCGATGACGCGGCCGGCAACAATGCCGTCGATTACGTCGCCGGTCTCGGTCTGCAGTACTCGTGGGGCGCACCCATCGTCAAGAAAGTCATCGACAGCGATGGCGACGGCGTTCCTGACGACATGGACAAATGCCCGAACACCCCGGCTGGCACGCCCGTCAATGCCGACGGCTGCCCACTCGACAGTGACGGCGACGGTGTCATCGACCCCAATGACAAGTGCCCGAACACGCCGCCCAACACCCGCGTAGACGCGAACGGCTGCGAGCTCGACAGCGACGGTGACGGCGTGGTCGACAGCAAGGACAAGTGCCCGAATACGCCTGCCGGCACAGCGGTAAACGCTGATGGCTGCCCGATGGACAGCGACGGCGACGGCGTGGTCGACAGCAAGGATCGCTGCCCGGATACGCCGAAGGGCGATCGGGTCGATGCGTTCGGCTGCTCGTTCACGACCGAGCTTCGTCTGCCTGGCGTCGTGTTCGACACCGACAAGGCCGTGTTGCGACCCGAGAGCTTCGAGGTTCTGGACGGTGCGGTCGAGACCCTGAAGCGCTATCCGGAGCTCAAAGTCGAAGTGGCGGGTCACACCGACAGCGTCGGCTCAGATGCCTACAACCGGACGCTGTCACAGGAGCGTGCGGCGACGGTGCTCGGCTACCTGCGCGACAAGGGCGTCACCAACGCGCTCAGCTCGCGCGGCTATGGCGAGTCACAGCCCATCGCCTCCAATGCCAACGAGGCGGGCCGGCTGGAGAACCGCCGCGTCGCGCTGCTGATCCTGTCCGACCAGTAACCGAAGACTCGACTCTCTCAAGACGGGGCGGCCGCAATGTCGCCCCGTTTTTTATTGGGGAAGCTGCCGCGCGGCTGATTGCGCCGCAAAACTAGCCCTTGAACTCGCGGGCCGCCGTGGTGAGGCTGCGCACCATCTCCCGCTCTTCGGGCTGCAGCAACGGGTTCCACAAGTCGAAGATCAGCACGACGCGTAGTTCGTCGCTGTCATTCCGCGCTTCGTGTTCGATGGTGTCATCGAAGATCAGAGTTTCCCCAACCTTCCACTCACGCTCCTCGAAGCCCACGCGGTAGCGACAGCCGTGCGGGACAATCAGCGGCAGGTGGGCGATCACGCGCGCATTCGTTTCGCCGTGGTGTGGGGGAATACGCGTCCTGGGTGCGAGCAGAGAGAACATCGCATTCGGACACAGCCCGCTGATATCCGCCATGCGCGCTTCTGCAAGCGCCGCTGTAGTCACAGGGCATCGCTGCAGGTTCTCATCGACCGGCACACCAGCGCGCCAGAGGTGAAAGGCGCTCCACAGCTCCGAGTGGTTGAGCTGGGCCCACTGATTGACCGGCTCTCCAGGGTTGTACTGGATATACGGCTGAAACTGCTGCCGATGGTCCGCCAGAACGGCGAGCAGCTCCGCTCGAATCAGATCCGTCCGCGCCTCCAATGCCTCAAGCCACGGAAACAAGGACCGCTCAAAAAAGGGAATGGCCGCCAGCCGCGGCACATGCAGCTGGTTGCTCTTCGATTCATAGGCCTGAGACTTCCGGGCAACAATCGAGCTTGCCTCACGCCAGCGCTCGGCGAGTGTTGCAGGCAACCGCGCCTGCGGCGCGCCCACCTGCTGCGCAATATGATCGCTGAGGCGATCCGAATAACCGCGCGCATAGTCGCGTGCATGCACGAGCTGAGGCCGGAGGCCCTCCGGCCACTGTGACTCCGGCGGCGCAATACGCAGCGCATTCGAGTAAGTCGCGGCAGCGCCAGATGGGGACTCATTGCGCTCCAGCCAGCTGCCGCGGGCCAGCAGAGCCGGCACATAGTACGGCTCAACCATCAGGGCCGCATCGATGGCCTTGCGTTCTGCCGCCGGGTCACCGCCCTCGCGGCAGGCGACGGCGAGCGTCAGCCATGCCAGCAGATCGCGCGGCGAAACCTCACAGGCCTCGATGAGCCAACGGGCAGCGGCGCCGTAGTCACCGCGCTGCAGAGCGTGGGCGCCAAGGCCGTAGAGCGCCTTCGGATGCTTTGCTGCGATGCCGTGCAGTTCGATCCACAGTCGCTCGGCCTCATGCCACCGACCGGAGTTTGCGGCAGCTGTCGCGGCCTGCACGAGTTGATCAATGGACGAAGTCACAGCACAAACTGTAGCGCAAAAAAAAACGGCGGGCTCTGCAGCCCGCCGTTTCGTTCGTCTTCAGGCTTCCGTTAGAAGCGGAAGTTGACGCCGAGCGAGATCACCCGACCGAGCGGATCGTAGGCGCCCGGGAAGGTGTTGCCGGAGTTCGAAGCCGTATCCCCAGCTTCGTTGCCCACCACCGGCGGATCCTCCGACGTCAGGTTCTGGACGCTGGCCGTGACTCGAACCATGTCGTTCCAGTCGTAGCTGGCCGTCAGGTCGAACCAATCGTAGGCATCGATCTGCCGGAACGCCGGGAAGGTGTCCGCGAACTGCGCGTCCTCGATCTGCGTCTTGCCGAAGTGCCGCCAGAACGCGGACACCGAGTAGGGCCCCTTCAACCAGGTGGTCCGTGTCGTCCAGCGGATATCCGGCCGAGGACCTTCGCAGGAATTGCCGTACCGACCCTTGCAGTCGAGGATCGGCAAGGTCGGGTCGGGTTGGGTCTCCTGCGTCAGGATCTTGTTGACGTTGATCCCGAAGGCGAGCGAACCGGCGTTGCCGATATCGACACCGAAGTTCGCACCGAACTCGACGCCCTCAACTTGTGCGCTCAGCAGATTGGTCGTGAACGACTCGATGCCGGAACCCGGCAGCGTCAACGTGCCACCGATGCGCAAGATCTTCGCGCACTGCTCAGCCGCACCATTGATATAGCAGGCGTCCAGGACCTCCTGCGGCTTGTACTCGTCGATCGGGCCTTCCAGCTCGATGTTGTAGTAGTCCAGGGTGAATGCCGTGTTGCGGATGCGGTCGCCGAACAGGCCATCGGGGGTCCAGACCAGACCCACCGTCAGCGTGTCAGCCAGCTCCGGCAGCGGCAACCTCGTAAGGTCGGTACCGCTGAACGTGTTGACCTGGCCGGCAACGATGTCTTCCACCGTACCAACCTGGGCATTGGTCATGCCGGTCGCGATGCAGCGAGCGCGCAGGGTCGCATCGATGCTGCCAGCATTTTCGATCGAGCACGGATCGAGCAGCGCATCGTCGAGGCTGGCGACGCGCGGCGCCGCGAGCTCACCGACGTTCGGCGCACGGACGGCGCGCTGTTGCATCGCCCTGAACAGCACCTGATCAATCGGCCGCCAGCTCAAACCGTACTTCCAGGACTTGGTCGTCCCGGACGGGTCGTAGTCCGCAATGCGATAGCCGAGTTCCAGGTTCAGCGACTCGATGCCGGTTCGGTCACTGACCAGCGGCAGGATGGCCTCGCCGAAGAACTCAAGTGTGTCGAAGCCGCCCTTGATGGGCAGCAGGTTGCCGCCCGCGCCGCCAAGGCAGCTCACAGGCGCAAGCTTGAGGCATTCGTCGGGAATCGTCTCGCCGCTCTCCTCGCGGTACTGAGCGCCGGCACTGACCGCCAGCGAAGTCTCAGCCCAGGGCATCTTGAACTGCTCCATGGCACCACTGACGCTCGCTTCATAGACCGTCTGCGAGTAACGCTGATTCTCGATCGCCGTCGCGCTCGAAAACGCCGCCATCTCAGGCGTGATGGAGCCGAAGCCGCCGAACAGATTGATCGGCACGCAGGCGCCGCCCGAACGACAGGTAGTCGTGCTGACCGCATTCACGGCGAGTTCGCCGTTGGCGACGTTGGTGTATCCCGCACGCAGCAGTGATCGGTCGGAATCTCCGCGCTGCACCGAAAGGTCGTAATCCCAGCTGCTGTCGCCGATGCCACCGCGCACACCGAGCAGGAACTGCCAGGCGTTCGCTTCAAAGGTCGTGGAGCGCTCGCCGAACTCCACCGTGCGACGCCGGTACGAGATCAACAGGTCATCAGCGACGTCGACAACACCGTTGGTGTTCAGATCGCGCCAGTTCGGCAGCGCGCCGGTCAAGCTGACCGTGCCGGCAACCCGCCCGGCCTCGGCGGCCGTGATGATGGCGGTGCGCGCCTGGGCGCCGATGAACGGATTGGCGAGCGGCGTAAACCAGGCGTTACCGAAGAAGCCAGAGGGTGCGACCTGCTGGCGAACCTTGGTGCTCGTGTACGAAAAGCGCGAGTACGCCTCGGCGTGTTCGTTGACTTCGAGCCTGCCGATCACGCTGCCGCCGAATCGCTCCAGCGGCGTCTGGTAGTAGTTGAACGGGTTGAAGTTGAACACGCCGCAGTTTGCGCCGAGCGTGCCGTCTTCCCGGAACTGGCCGAGTGCGGGACCACCCGCAATGCTGACGCGCGTCGGGAGGGTTGTGCTCGAACCACCCGCCGCTACCGAACCCGGGCCGCCGCAGCCTGCCGGTGGGGGTGTTGGCACTAGACCGGCCTGGAAATTGCTGAAGCCGTCACCCGTTGCGGTCTCGATGCCCAATTGGCCCAAGGGGCGGGAACCGAGCTGCACGCCGTCGCGCTCGTACCAGTTCAGGTTCAGCACGATGTTGCCGCGGCCGTCGGCCATGTTCGTGCCCATGGTCACCGACGCCTGGCCGATCTGGCCATCGTTCTCGCCGGTGCGCGACCAGTCGGTATTGATCTCGATACCTTCGTAATCCCGCTTCATGACGAAATTCACGGCACCAGAGATCGCGTCCGAGCCGTAAACCGCGGAAGCACCGCCGGTAATGATGTCGATACGCTCGATCAGGGCGGCGGGAATCGTCGAGGTGTCGACCAGACCGTCGACACTGTACGGCGTCAGGCGCTTGCCATCGACGAGGATCAGGTTGCGCTCTTCGCCAAGGCCTCGCAGGTTGATGACGTTGGCGCCATCGGTACCGTTGTTCGTGTTGCCGTTGTCGACCGAGACGATGCCCGGCAAGCTCGCCAACACATCGCCGACTTCGCTCTGCTGCTGGAACGCGAGTTCCGCGGCGCCCACTGACAGGATCGGGCTGGAGGAGATGATACCCGGCACCCTGATTCGCGTGCCGGTCACCACGACTTCCTGGATCGCGGCTCCGTCCTGGTCCTGCGCATGCACCGCGCCTATGCCAACAACGGCCATCGACCCGAGACCGAGTGCAGCGCGAACGGCGTGCCGCAGCCTGTATCCGTTATTCATTCTCTATACCCCTTAGAATGGTTTGGAACTGGACGCGTCGTGTCGGGTGTGACCAGACGAAGCAATGCAGCCAGTTCAGTGCCGGGGATAATATCCATGCAACAGAGCTTGCAAAAGCCCTGAACGGAAAAAAACTTATCCGTTGCCAATTCGCAACAGAAGCCTCGACGGGCTGCCGCGCGTTTTTTTGCCCGCAGGCTTGCGCCCTCAGGCGCTGCGGGCGATCGGGGGCTCGGTCGAGTCCGGCGCGCCGTCCACGACCGTGAGCTGCGGGCTGCCGTGGCCGTGCTGGCCGCTGTCCTGCAGCACGCTGCGGAACACCCGCGAGAGGTACTGCTGCTGCCACTGGCCACGCTCTTCGGCGTCGGCAGCGGTGGGTTCGAAGCTCTCGATCTGCTGGCGCGGCAGGATCGCCGCTCGTTCGAGCAGGCGCTCCAGCGAATCGAGGCGCTCGCGAGTCACGGAGAGCTCCGTGACCAGCGCAAGGTTCATGGCGAACAGGTGTTCCAGTAACGGATCACCCGTGAATTCCGGGCGGCGCCCACTGGCTGCCGCAGCGGCAGCGAGAATGGGGTCGGCGTCGATCGACAGCTTGCTGCTGGCACGGTCCATGTTCCCTGCACTCCTCTGAAATAAACAGCGTGTCCTTACGCTGCCTGCCACGCACCCACGGCGTACCAGTTAGGCGCTCGCCCGAAATCCTCGGTCTTTCGATCCGCAGCTGCATTCCGCGCGGGGGCGATGCAACGGGTCTCGAAGATCTGGTCTCTGGCAAACCCGACGCGGGCGAGCACGTCGGGCAGCGATGTCTGGTGCAAAGCCGTCCAGAACGGCTCGTTGTTGTGGCGGCCGTCCCAGTCGCGCATGAACTGCTCGAGCGGGCCCATGCCGCGATAAGGCGGTTGCTCGAGGTGCAGCGTAAGTCCGCCGGGCCGCAGCAGGCGCTGCGCTTCGGCCAGCAGCTTCGGCAGCGCGTCGTAGGAAGTCTCGTGCAGCACCATGGTCGTGAACACGAAATCAGCCGAGCGTGCCTCGAGGCTGGTTGCCGTGGCATCTTCCTGCCGGAAGTACACGTCATCGACGCCCAGCGAGCGGGCCCGCGCATGGCCATAGCGCAGCATTGGCGCGGCGACGTCGATCGCAATGATCTCGGCCTCCGGGAACAGCTCGCGCAGGGGCAATGTATTGTGGCCGAGGCCGCAGCCGAGATCGACGATTCGCTTCGGTTTGAAGTCCGGCACTTCCTTCTGCAACCAGTCGACCAGCGCGCGGCCGCAGGCATTGTTCCAGGGCCCGCCGCTACCACCGACCGTGGCAAAGAACCCGGCATCGTAGTTCGCGGCCGAGCTGACATCGCCCTCGAGGCCTTCGTTCGTATAGCCGCCGGGCATCAGGTGCGTGTCGATCGCGGTCAGGTAGCGCGGCAGCGGCAGCGCAGGGTCGAGGTGCAGCGTTGCAGCACCCTCGTTGAGCGCGGCGGCGCGATCGCGCAGCGTTGCAGCCTGACGCAGCACCAGCGAGCGGCCCGCCTGCTGACGCATTTCCATGGAATTGCGGCGCAGCGTGCTCCAGGTCTGGTACGCCGGATCGTTGCCAATCGTTTCCGCGACATCCTTGCGATCGGCCGGCGCACGCCCGTGGCGATTGCGGAACGCCTGCCCGGCGCGGCCTTCATAGGCGCGGCCGATGGTGGGCGTGACCTTCTGGGCCAGGAACGCATTCAGGTGCGCGATCGCATTGAAGCGCGCGACTTCATCGTGCGTGGCTTCGGGCAGCATCGCGTGCCGTCCAATCGCGGTCCAGGGCAGGGGTGAACTCATATGCAGTGACAATACGGGTCAACGAACGCTCATGAAAAATCGTTTATTCTCCGATTTCATATCGGAAAACCCGAACTATTGGAGCCTGCCGTGCGGCACCTCAACTACAACCACCTGCTGTACTTCTGGACAGTGGTCCGCGAAGGCAGCGTTGCGGCCGCAGCCGCCGCGCTGCACGTGACACCGCAGACGATCAGCGGCCAGATAAAACTGCTCGAGGAGCAGCTCGGCGGTGCGCTGTTCGAAAAGCAGGGTCGCCGCCTGGTCACGACCGATCTCGGCAAACTCGCGCAAGGCTATGCGGAGGAGATCTTTACCCGCGGCCTGGAGCTCGCCAGCGTGCTGCGCGGTGCGCTACCACAGGGTCGCCGCTCGGTGACCATCGGCGTGCCGGATGCCGTGCCGAAACTCGTCGCCTACCGGGTGCTGGCGCCGTTGCTGGCAGCCGAAGAGCCGTTCCGGGTCGTCTGCCATGAAGGGCAGCTCGACACACTGCTCGCGGATCTGGTCGCGCATCGGCTCGATCTGGTGTTGTCGGCCAGCCCCGTGGCGCCCGGCACCCATCTGCGTGCCTTCAGCCACCTGCTCGGCGAGTCGGACCTGGCGTTCTTTGCGACCTCGCCGCTTGCGGAAGTATTGCGCCCGGGCTTTCCAAAGAGCCTGGACCAGGCGCCGTTCTTTCTGCCCAGCGAGCGCAGCATGACCCGGCGGGTGCTCGATGTGTGGTTCGACAAGCACGGCATCACGCCGCGCATCGTCGGCGAGTTCGATGACAGCGCGCTGATCAAGACCTTTGGCCAACACGGCGGCGGCGTGTTCGTCTCGCCCGCGGCGATCGAGCACGATCTGACCGACGACAGCCGTGTGGCGATGATCGGCCGAACCCATGATCTGCGGGCGCGGTTCTACGCGATCTCGACCGAACGCCGGATCAAGCATCCGGCGGTGGCAGTCATTACCGAAGCTGCGCGCAGCGATCTGTTCAGCGCGCTGGAATCGCCTCGACGGCCTGCTCGACCTGCATGACCAGCGCGCTTTCGAGCCCCAGGCGCGCGGCGAGCATATCGAGATAGGCACGCTCGGCACGATTGGCCGGCGCGACTGCCAGCAGCGAGGCGGCGTAGATCTCGGTCGCGAGCTCGGGTGAGTCGACACCGCGCACCACGGACTCGAGATCCATCGGCTGCGTCAACAGGCGCAGCACCTGGTCCTGGTCTTCCTGCGACAGCGCCGCTTCGTTGACGCGCGCAAAGATCCGGTCGCGTTCACTGGCTTCGACGATACCGTCCGCCTTCGATGCCGCGATCATCGCCTGCACGACCCGCAAGGCATTGCTGGCGTTGGCCTGCGATTCGAGATCGAAGCGCGCGGGCAGCGCTGCCTGCGTCATCGGTGCAGGTATGGCAGGCGAGGAAGCCGCTGCGGCAGCCGGCGCGCCGCCCTTGCTCGCCTGATGCTTCTGCCAGGCCTGATAGGCCACATAGCCAACGGCTGCCAGCCCGCCGTACTTGATGGCCTTCTTGCCCATGCCGCCGCCGCGGCCGGTCAGCACATTGCCGAGCACGCTGCCGGCAAGCCCGCCCATCGCAGCGCCCGCGGCGGGGTTCTTGGTCAGCATCTCGAGCAGCTTGTTGGTGTCCATCCGGCAATAATAGCAGCCAGGCACCGGTCTCCGTGGGGGTCACGAGTAGCCGGATGCGCCATCACCATGCAAGCTGTCAGTCACATGCAGAACTTCTTGAATACTGCGCTTGCAGCGCTGCTGCTCGCCACGCTCGCTCTTGGATCGACCGCACAGGCCCAGACCGCGACGCTGGATGTCAGCGTGCTGCAGGCGGACGGCGCCGCGCCGGCCGCCGGGGTGAAGCTGAAGCTCAGCGATCCGGGCACGGCCTTTGCGAGCGAAGCGACCACCAATGCGCAGGGCCGCGCGCGCTTCGCGGCACTGCCCGCGGGTGGCGATTACCGCATCGAGCTGAACGGCCAGCTGCGCGCGGAACAGCTGCGGCTGCGGGCCAATGAATCGCTGTCGATCACCTTGACGCTGGCAGCGCTCGCGGAGGTCGCGATCGTCGCGCGCCGCGGCGCAGCCGTGCTCAATGCCACCAACGCCGAGGTCAGCGCCAGCCTGCCGCAGGCGCAGATCGAGGCGCTGCCGGTCGAGTCGCGTGACCTGAGCCGGGTGCTGCTCCGACTGCCCAATGTGGTCGCCTCGACCGGCTTCTACCCGGAGGCGCCGAGTGTCGCGATCAACGGGGCGAATGGCCTGTTCACGCAGTATCTGATCGACGGACTCGACAACAACGAGAATTTCCTGGGCGGGTTCAAGTTCCCGATCTCGACCGGCGCGGTGGCGGATGTGTCGGTGCTCGCGGCGTCGTACTCGGTCGAGTACGGTCGCTCTGGCAATGGCATCGTCAATGTCACTTCGCGCGGCGGACGCAATGAGTTTGAGGGCGAGGTGTTCTATCTGACCCGTCCGGGGCGGCCGCTGGACTCTTCCTCGCCCTACCCGGGTCGCGATCTGCTCGGCAACTCCGTGCGCGACGGCTTTCGTCGCGACCAGCTCGGCTTCGGTCTGGGCGGGCCAATCCGTCGCGACCGGACGTTCTTTTTTGTGAACCTCGAGGCAACGCGCGACCAGAAGGACAACCTGCTGACCGCACCGGCGCTCGGCATCGCGACAACCGTACCGGGCGAGAACCGCAGTCTGCTGTTCTCGACTCGGGTCGATCACGAAGTCAACGAACGCTGGCGCCTTGCGCTGCGCGCCAACTTCGGCGACGTGCAGCTCGAACGCCAGGGTGGCGGGCTCGATGGCGGCGCCACGTTTCCTTCGGCCGGATCCTCGCAGGATCGCAACTCGGCGCTTGCCGCCGTCTCGGCGGTCTACGACAGCGGTGACTGGATTTCGCAGACGTCGCTGGGCTGGAGCCGCTTCAGCTGGAATTACGGTCGCGCCTTGAACGGCCCCGGCCCGCAGGTCACGGTGGAAGATCCGTCGGGACTCACCACTGCAGTGATCGGGCATCCGGGTTTCGTATTCGATGATCTCGAGCGCAGCGTGCAGCTGACCCAGAAGGTCTCGCTGACGCGCGGCGACCACGCCTGGAAGTTCGGCGCCGATATTCTGCGTTCGCAGTTTGCGCTTGCCGGCGGTGGCAACCCGGATGGCAACTACCGCGTGCGGCTGACGCCCGCGGAACTCGCGGCCGTGGCGGCACTCGGTCGCGGCGCAGCGCTCACGCCGGCGGATCTGCCGGCCAGCGTCAGCGTGCTCGACTACGCAGTCGAGCTGCGCCCGGCGACGTTCGGCGACACGCAGCAACAGTTCGCGTTGTACGTCGAGGATCAGATCAGTCTGTCGCCATCGCTGACCGCGACGCTCGGACTGCGCTGGGACTACGACAGCCTGACCGAGGGCGGCGCCGGCGCCGCGGATTCCGACAACCTCGCACCACGCCTGGCGCTGAACTGGCGCGCCAGCGAGCGACTGGCACTGCGCGCGGGCGCAGGGGTGTTCTACGAGAAGATCCCGTACACGATCGCTTCCGACGCCTTGCAGCAAAACACGACGTCGACGGCGTTTCGCGGCCAGCTGCAACAATTGATTGCCGCCGGCAGGTTGCCCGCCGATACCAACCTCGATCGGGTCTTGTTCGATGGCAACCTGACTGTGAACCCGGCCTGCCCCGGCGGCTACCTGAACTGCCCGACGCCCGCGCAGTCGGGCACGCTGCGTACGACCGCGTCGTCGAATGAACGGCGCCTCCGCAACCCGGACGGGCTCGACAGCCCGTACAACCTGCAGTTCTCGCTGGGCGCACAATGGCAGCTTGCCGAATCGCTGATCGGCTATGCCGATCTGATCTATTCAGAAGGCCGCAAGCTGCTGCGGCTTCGTGATCTGAACGCGCCGCTGCCGTTCTCGAGCAATCTGGCGAATCTCACGGCAGCGAACCTGACGCAACTGCGCGCATTGCCAGACGACACCGCGCGGCGCGCACTCGCCGAACAGTTCGGGTTGATCCGCTCGCAGGCGGCGGCCGATGCAACGCGACCGGTGGCCGTCGTGCCGGGTGGCGCGCGCCAGATCGTCGTCTCCGAGACCGGTGGCGAGTCGCGCTACCGGGCGCTGAACCTGACGCTCGAGAAACCGCGGGCCGGTGGCCGCTACGCTTTCCGTGCGTCGTACACGCTGTCCTCGCTCGAGAACAACACCGATGATCTGAACTTCCGCGCCTCGAACTCCAACGAGTTCGACGCCGAGTGGGGGCCTTCGATCAACGATCGACGGCATGTGATCAACGCGACGGCATACTTCCATCCGCTGCCCGCGCTGACGGTGTCCGTCGCGGCACTGGCGCAGTCGGGCCAGCCGATCAACCTGATCCCGGACACGGCGATTTTCGGCACCACCGATCTGAACGGCGACGGCGCATCCTTCTCGACCGCCTACCTCGGCAACTCGGACCGCGCACCCGGCGTCTCGCGCAATGCGGACCGACTGCCGTGGGCGACAGCGATTGATCTCGGCCTGCGCTACGACTGGGAGTTGCCGGGGCGCGGCAGCGTCGAGTTTGCGGCCGATGTGTTCAATGTGTTCGACAAGGTCAACCTGTCGGGCTTCGCGAACTCGGCGACGCAGTCCAACCAGATCCAGATTGCCGGTCAGCCGTTCGTCGAGCGAAATGCTGGTGCTCCGCGGCAGTTCCAGTTCGGCCTGCGCTACTTGTTCTGACGGAGCGAGACCCTGCAACGCCGCCAATTCATCGCTTTGATCACCGCGCTGGCTGCGGCGACGCCTGGCGTGCGCGCCGCAGAGCCCGCGTGGTCCGAATGGCTGCGCCGCGCGCGCGGGCAGCAGGTCTATTTCAACGTCTGGGCAGGTGATGAAGCCGTCAATCGCTATGTGACCTGGACGGTCGCCGAAGTGCGTCGCACGTTCGGTATCGAGCTCGTGCACGTCAAGATCAATGATGTCGCCGAAGCCGTCGCGCGGGTGCTGGCCGAGCGCGCCGCCGGTCGCGACCGCGATGGCACGATCGATCTGCTGTGGCTGAACGGCGAGAACTTCGCGGCGCTGCGCCAGGCCGATCTGCTTTACGGCCCCTGGGCCGACGAGGTGCCGAACGCACGCTGGATCGATCGCGCGGGCAATCCCACCACGGTCACCGACTTCACGCTGCCGACGGCCGGCTACGAGCTGGCGTGGGGGACGTCGCGGTTCACGCTCTTCTACGACAGCGCACGCATCAGGACACCGCCGCGTGACAGTGCCGCGCTGCTGGCGTGGCTGCGTGCGAACCCCGGCCGCTTTACCTATCCGCAGCCGCCGCAGTTCCACGGCACGAGTTTCCTGAAACAGCTGCTGCTGGCCGAGTACACCGATCGCGCACGCTTCGCCGCAGCGGTTGGCGGAGACTTCGCAACGCTGAGCGCGCCGCTGTGGCGCTGGCTCGACGCCGCTCATGCTTCGATGTGGCGCAGCGGGCGCAACTTCCCGGCGAGCGGCCCCGCGCAACGTCGCCTGCTTGGGGACGGTGAGGTCGACTGGGCGGTCGCATTCAACTCTGCCGAAGCAAGCCGTTCGATTCAAAGCGGCGAGTTCCCGCAATCGATTCGCTCGGTGCGCTTTCGGGCCGGCGCGCTCGCCAACAGTCATTTCCTCGGTATTCCCTACAACGCTCGCAGCGTCGCCGGCGCCAAGGTCGTCGCGAACTTCCTGCTCTCGCCGGCCGCGCAGGCACGCAAGGGTGACGAACGCTACTGGGGCGATGCGACGGTGCTCGACATCGAGCGACTCCCCGCCGCGGACCGCGCCGCGTTCGCTGCGCTGCGCCCCGGACCTGCCACCTTGCCGGCAAGCGGCCCCGGTGCGGGAGGCGTCATCGACGAGCCCCACCCCAGCTGGACGATCGCGATCGAACGCGAGTGGCTGCGTCGCTATCGCGCCGGATGACGAAGCGCGCACTGCTCGCCGCAGTGCTGCTACTGGTGCTATTGCCGGTTGCCGTCGGGCTCGGCGGCACGATCCTGCCCGCGCTGTCGAGCGAGCCTTGGCGCGAGCTTTTTGCAACGCCCGGCCTCGCGCGTGCGATCACGCTGACGCTGTTCACCGGCATCGCCTCGGCAGTGATTTCGCTGGGGCTCGCGCATCTGCTGTTGGCCGTGTACTCGGCCCGCCTCGCGCGCGAACGCCTGCGAGCGGCCATGCTGCCGCTGCTGGCGACGCCGCATCTGGCGCTCGCGATCGGTGTCGCGCTGCTGCTCGCGCCGTCAGGCTGGCTGCTGCGTGCCCTGTCGCCGTGGCTGACCGGCTTCACGCAGCCCCCGGACTGGGCGACGATCCAGGATCCCTGGGGTCTCTCGCTTGTTCTGGGGCTGGTGCTCAAGGAAACGCCGTTTCTGGTGCTCGCGCTTGGCAGTGCTCTGACGCAGGTGCCGAGCGAACGACTGATGCTGCAAGCGCGCACGCTCGGCTACCGGCCGTTCAAGTCGTGGTGCGTTGCCGTGGCGCCCTTGCTGCAGCGGCAGATCCGGCTGCCGTTCGCGGCGGTGGTCGCCTTCGGTCTCGGCAACGTCGATGTCGCGATCGCGCTCGGCCCTTCGAATCCTCCCACGCTGGCGATCCTGCTGTGGCAGTGGTTCACCGATCCGGATCTGTCGCGGCGCGCGCTGGCGGCAGCGGGGGCCGTCATGCTGACCGGTCTGACTGCGCTGGCCCTGTGGGCGCTGCATGCGCTGGCCGCGCGCGTTCGGCGGCTGTGGCTGCGCCATGCCACCAGTGGTCGTCGCCATGACTCCACCGTGGCAGCGACGCTGTTCGCGAACTCGATTGGCGCGCTGCTGCTCGCGACGGGCCTGCTGGCGCTGATCGCGCTGGTGCTGCGGTCATTGGCACGCGCGTGGCGTTTTCCGGAGTTCCTGCCGCGCTCGATCGACATGAACTCCTGGAGCAATGCGCTGGCAACGCTGACGCCCGCGCTGGAGGGGTCTGTGGGGCTCGCGTTGCTGACCGCCTTCGTTGCACTGCTCGTGAGCCTGTGGGCCGCGGAGACGCTGCGTCCGTTGCCGCAATGGCGAACGCGCCTTGCGGCCCTGCTGTTCGTGCCGCTGATCGTGCCGCAGTTCGGCTTTCTGTATGGTCTGCAGGTGGCACTCAGTGCACTGCGAATCGAAGGCACCTGGACGGCGATGCTGCTGACTCATCTGTTGTTCGTGCTGCCTTATGTGTTTGCGTTCGTGGTGGCCGCGCACACGGCGCTCGACGCGCGGCTGCCGATCGTGGCGCGCAGCCTCGGCGCCAGCCCGACTGCCACTTTTGCGAAGGTGACGCTGCCGCTGCTCGCGCGAACGAGCCTGCAGGCGCTGGCACTTGGCTTTGCGGTCAGTCTCGCGCTGCTGTTGCCGAGCCTGTTTGCCGGCGCCGGCCGCTTCATCACCTTCGCAACCGAGGCTGCCGCCACGATGACCAGCGGCAGCCTGCGCTCGGCAGCGGTCTACGGCAGCGCCCAGGCGCTGCTGCCGCTGCTGGGCTTTGCCGCCGCAGCACTGGCCGGCGCGCTGGTTTTCCGCCGCCGCGCTGGCGTGCCCGCATGACGACGCTGCGCTTGCGCGCGGCAAGCCTCGCGTTGGGCGGTGAGCCGCTGTTCGCGCCGCTCGATCTGGCCGTAGCGAGTGGCGAAGTGGTGTCGATCCGCGGCGAAAGCGGCAGCGGCAAGTCGAGCCTGCTCGCCTGGATCTGCGGCGTGCTGCCGCCGGTATTCACCGCAACCGGTACCGTGCAGATCGATGCAGACGACATCACCACGCTGCCGACCGAGCAGCGCGGCATCGGCATCCTGTTCCAGGACGATCTGCTGTTTCCGCACCTGTCGGTTGGCGGCAATCTCGGCTTCGGCCTGCAGCGCGGTGCCGGCGCGCTGCGCCGCGATGAACGTCACGCCTTGATCGATGCGGCGCTCGAGTCCGTGGGCCTGGCAGGCCTGGCCGCCCGCGATCCGGCGACGCTGTCCGGCGGGCAACGCGCGCGCGTGGCGCTGCTGCGCGTGCTGCTGTCCGGGCCGCGCGCCGTGCTGCTCGATGAACCCTTCAGCAAGCTCGACCCGCGCACCCGCGCGCAGGTTCGCGCGCTGGTGTTCGAGCGCTGCCGAGCCGCGGGGGTGCCGACGCTGCTGGTCACGCATGACGCGAACGACGTCGCCGCAGCGGGCGGCCCGATGATCGAGCTGAGCCTGCCCTGACAGGCCCTGCTGACATACCCCCCTGAAATGCTAGATCGGCCTCTCAGACCGCTGCTCGACATGCCGCTGAACGCCGGCGCGCGTCTGCTGCTGCGAACGAAGCTCTCGGCGAATGCCCTGACGTTGCTCGGCGCCGTGTTGGCGCCCTTGCTGGCGCTGACGATCGCTGACGGCCGGTTTGGACTCGCGCTGCTGCTGCTGGCGATCAACCGCATTCTCGATGGGCTCGACGGCGCACTGGCGCGGCTGCGCGGCAGCACTGCGTTCGGCGGATATCTGGATAGCGTCTGCGACTACCTGTTCTACGCCGCGGTGCCGCTCGCGTTCGCGTGGCTGGATCCGGCGGCCAATGCCCTGGCCGCCGCAGCGGTGCTTGCGAGCTTTCTGCTGACGGCGTCCAGTTTTCTGGCCTACGCAGCCGTGGCCGCCACCCGCAATGCGGCGCCGACGCCGACCGCGGGCAAGTCGTTTGTCTATTCGCGCGGACTGATCGAAGGCACCGAGACGATCGCCTTCTTCGTCGCGATGTTGCTGTGGCCGGCGCAGTTCGTGCTGCTGGCCTGGACACTGGCCGCGCTGTGCGTACTCACCACGGTGCTGCGGGTACGCGACAGCGCCAGACGCCTCGCCTGAAGCCGGCCGAGCCGGGCACCCCGGAAGCCTCCAGCTGTTGCTTTGGGGCCACAAATGGGAACGGCAGAATCTTGCGTTTGTGGCGTCGAAGTTGTCTACTCGAGGGCTATGACATGGAGTCATCTATGAAACTTATTCTGCTACGCCGTCTCCCCTTGCTGGTGCTGCTCGGCAGTACCGCGCTGCCCACCGCCGTGGCACAGACCACCCCGGCCGAAGACGACGAGCTGGCGCTGGTCGTGGTAACCGGCACCCGCGTCGCGAACCGCTCGGCGCTCGACACGGCTGTGCCGGTCGATATCGTCTCGACGGAAGCGCTGAACAATCTGGGCGTCACTGAACTGAACCAGGCGCTGTCGGTGGCCCTGCCCTCGTTCAACTTCCCGCGCCCGGGCCTCGCCGACGGCACGGACACGATCCGTCCGGCCACGTTGCGCGGTCTGTCGCCGGATCAGACCCTGGTACTGGTGAACTCCAAACGCCGCCATGCGGCCTCGCTGGTCAACGTCAATGGCACGATCGGTCGCGGCGCCTCGGCGGTCGATCTGAACACGATCCCGAACTCGATCGTCCGTTCGATTGAAGTGCTGCGCGATGGCGCTTCGGCCCAGTACGGCTCGGATGCGATCGCCGGCGTGATCAACCTGCGGCTGCGCGAGAACCGCGACGGCGGCGACTTCACGCTGACCTATGGCGCGCGGGAGTCGAGCTACAGCGTGCCCGTCGGCGCGGTGCCGACCGGTGCGAACTACACGGCGCCAGGTTCGGTCTCGCGCGATGTCTCGGACGGCGAAACGCTGACGCTGTCGGGCTGGAAGGGCTTTGCGTTGGGCGATATCGGCTTTCTGACCGTCGCGGCCGAGTACCGCGACCAGCAACGCACCGAGCGCGGCGGCTTCGACGTGCGCCGGCAGTACCCGTTGATCGGCTTAGCGTTCGATCCACGCGAAACCTCGATCAACCGCTTCAACGCCTGGTACGGCGAACCGGAGATGCAGCAGGCAACCGTGTTCGCGAATGCCGGCGCTGAACTCGCCTCTGGCGCGCGTCTGTATGGCTGGCTCAGCTACCAGAACCGCGAAGCGAAATCCGCAGGCTTCTATCGCCGCGCCGACGATGCGCGCAATGTCATTCAAATCTACCCCGACGGTTTCCTGCCGATCATCTCGCCGGACGTCATCGACTACAGCACCGGCGTCGGCATTTCCTGGCCGGTCGGGGAGTGGAACCTCGACTCGTCGGTCGTCTATGGCAAGAACGACATGGAGTTCACGATCGAGAACACCCTGAACCGCTCCTTTGGCCCGGCCAGCCAGACGTCCTTCGACGCGGGCGGCTTCGACTACGACCAGGTCGTGCTGAACGTCGCGGGCGTCCGCTCAATCGACGTCGGCGCGTTTGCCTCGCCGCTGAACCTCGCCGTGGGCGTCGAAGCGCGCCGCGAGGGCTATTCGATTACGGCCGGTGAGCCGAACTCGTATCTGAACGGCGGCGTGCTGCTCGGCGGACAGCCGACAGCGTCGGGCGCGCAGGTGTTCCCAGGCTTCAGGCCCGCAAACGAGGTCAACGAGAACCGCACCGCAGTGGGCGCTTACCTCGATCTCGAGGCGAATCTGACCGAGCGCTTCCTGGGTTCTGCCGCGCTGCGCGTCGAGGACTACTCAGACTTCGGCTCCAGCGCTTCGGGCAAGCTGTCCGGCCGGTTCGACTTCACCGACAGCTTCGCGCTGCGCGGCTCGGTGCAGAACGGCTTCCGTGCACCGTCGCTGCAACAGCAGTTCTTCGCGACCACGTCGACCAATTTCATCGGCGGCGTAGCGTTCGACATCACGACCTTCCCGGTCTCGGATCCGGTGGCGATCGCGCTGGGCGCACAGCCGCTCGACGCCGAGGAGTCCGTGAACTTCTCGCTGGGCGCCGTGTTCCAGCTGGGCGCGGTCAAGCTGACCGTCGATGGCTATCGGATCGACATCGACGACCGGATCGTCCTGTCGGAGAACCTGACGCAGGCGAACGTGCGTGCGTTCCTGGCCAGCCAGAACTTCATCGGCAGCGGTGGCGGCCGGTTCTTCATCAACGGCGTCGACACCGAGACAACGGGCGTGGATGTGGTCGCCAGCTGGCCATGGTTGACCGACACCGCCGGTAAGTTCGATTTCACGCTGGTCGCGAACTTCAATGACACCAAAGTCAAGCGGGTACCGGTGACGGCGCCGCTCGCCGCGCTGAGCCCGGCGCCCGTGCTGTTTGATCGGAACAACGTGCTGAGCTTTGAGGAAGGCACGCCGGAGGACAAGTTCACGGCCTCGGTCAACTGGGCGCTGAACTCGTTTGCGGCGACCCTTCGTGCGACGCGTTACGGCGACGTGCTGGATCCGCAGGTACTGCCCGACTTTGTGCAGCCTGATGCAACGCTGGTCGACCTTGAAGGTCGCTACACCTTCAACGACACAATCAAGGTTGCGATCGGCGCGGACAACCTGTTCGACGAGTATCCGGATGCGTGGCCGATTGCCCGCAACAGCAGCGGCACCACACCGTTCACGCAATACTCACCGTTCGGCCGCTCGGGCCGGTTCATCTACGGTCGGGTCACGCTGAGCTTCTGATCCCGTTCCTAGCGCGCCGCGGCGCGCGGCCCGCGTTCGCTCAAGCCCGGCTGCAAGGCCGCTGCGACAATCGAATCGATGCCGGTCAGGTCGATCGGTGTCGCTTCAGCCAGCGCGAACAGCTGCTCCATGACGGGCCTGCCGGCTGAGTCCGTAGAGATCTCTACTGCGGTACGCCCCTCTAGGCCTTCGTCCCAGGTCGCTCTCACCCGCTCCCAGAATGAAGCCGTGCGCTGCCAGTAGGCACGGGCTGGGCTGAAGTCGAAATCCGTGATGCGGCGGTAGTCATTGACTGCCATCTCGCGCGCCACGTAAGGCTCGCCAGTCCGGTTCTGCCGATCGAACTTCGTGTTCTGCTGCTCGTGCACCCAACCGTCGGGCGTGATCGTGTGTCGATTGTTGCCGAGCAGCACGTCGTAGTCCGAGCGCGTCGTGAACTCGCGCCGCGGCAGTGGCCGCCAGGTGTCGGCGGACACCCATGAAGAACCCGATCCCGCATGCTCCCAGCGCCCGATGCTTTCGTAGCGCGGGCTGTCGTCGACTTCGAACACCGCCTGGCTCCATTGGCCGCGAACCTCGCTGGGCGCGAGCCGGCGCAGCCGCCAGTTGCGATCGCCCGCGAACTCCCACAGCTCCTGATCCTGGTAGGTCCAGTCCTGGCGCCAGTGCTTGATCACCAGACCCTTTGGGCCCACCAGAATGTGCTGCAGCACGATCTTCGTGCCGCTGTCTGCGACGATTTGAACAAACTCATCGCCGCTCGAGCGCTTCGGCTCCGCGAGCGTATAGCCTGAACGCAGCGCAACGGTTTCATCGAACTTGAAGCTGACCTTGAACTCGCCGGCCATCGCGAGAATGGCAGCTCGATCGCGCTCGAAGGCAGTGTCGACGCTGCGCGTCGGGCTGCTCGCGCAGGCGCTGACGAGCAAGGGCAGAAAGATCAGAGACAGGAGTTTCGTCATTTGCATGGCATCACCAGTTGAGTCGAAGGTTGGCGGAAAGAGATCGACCGGGCCTCGTGAAGTAATCGAGCGCCGGATCATTGGCACTGCGACCACGCACGTCGGACCATTCCCAGTACTTCTTGTCGGTCAGGTTCAGCAGACCCACATTGACCGTCGCACCGTCCCAGAGCCGTAGGTCAGCGAGCAGATCGAGGCTCGTGTAGCCGGGGCTCGCGAACAGCGCTCCGGTGGCGGGCGCTCCTCTGGCAGGCGTGCTGCTGCGCTGGTCAATCCGCCGCTTGCGGTCCACGACGGTAGCGATCAGTTCCGCACCCCAGCGCGACGCAGCGGGTCGGTATTCGAATCCGAACACGCCCTTGGCCGGGTCGGTCGTGTTCAGCGGCTGATCATCGCTGGTGTTGTCGCCGACACCATGGCTCAGCGCCGCCTTGAGCCGCAGCCCCGGCAAGGCTGCCGCAAGCGGCACCGCGCCCTGCACCTCAAGGCCATAGGTGCGGACCTGATCCAGGTTGCGGGACTGAAACAACAGCCACCCGGAACCCGGCTGAACGCCGACGAACGACAAGGACTCGATGAAATCATCGTAGGTGTTGAAGTAGAGCGAGGCAGACCAGAACGCGCTGCCGGCAGCTCGCCGCATGCCGATCTCGAGGTTGTCGCTGGACTCGGGTTGCAGCTGCGGATTCGGGATCGTGGTGTAGCGACCGAGCGGATTCGTGAAGCCGACGTTGACATCATTGAAAGGCGGCGCACGAAAGCCAGCCGAGTAGCTGCCGAACACCGCGAAGTTCTCCGAAGCCCGCCACACCACGCCGAGACGCGGCGATACGCTCGTGTCGGTCAGCGACACCGGCACGATGCCGGGATTGTCGGCGGCAAACACCGCATCGAGTTGCGGGTCGAGTTCGTAGCGATCGACCCGCAGCGCCGGCGTAACCGTGACCGTACCAAGGGTGATTTCGTTCTGCACGTAGGCCGAGGTCTGCCGGGCCCGTGCCAGCGGTGTGTCGCGCACCGGAAAGACGTCGGCGCCGACCACGTTCGAGCGCAAGCCCGTGGTGCGATTGAGCTCAAAGCCGTCGCGGCTCTGATCGATATCCGTCGTCAGAAATTCCGCCCCGTACGTGATCAGCTGCGAGACACGCTGCCCCGGGAACGCCTTGCGCAGCGTCAGCTCTGTGCCGACCGAATCCTGGTTGAAGTTGAACTCGCGCTCGCGAAGGCGCGCGCTGGGGGTCGGGCCCAGACGGACGATCCGCTCCTCCGTCGTGTACTGCCGTGTGCGGCTGTCCTGCTTGTACAAGCGGAGCTCACCGCCGTCGGCCACACGCCAGTCACGATCACGGAACTCGTAGTCCAGCGAGACGCGATTGCGCCGCTGCTCGTCATTGGCCAGCTGCAGCAGCGTGCTCAGCGTTGGCGTTGCGCCGCGACTGCTAATGACGTCGACAAACACGTCGGTGCGATTGCGTTCGACCGTCAGCCGCCAGACATCGGTCTCGCGTGGTGACCACAACAGCTTGCCGAGATAGCCGTCGGAATAGCCTTGCTGCGGATTCGGCACCGTGCGCGTGCCGTCCGGTGCCGGATTGCGACCCTGATTTTCAAGCGTGCCGCTGTCGCGACGCGTGTAGGCCAGCAGCGCCGACCACGCGCCTGCACGGCCTGCCAACAACCCGGTCGCGCTACGGCCGTTGTCCTCGCCGCTGTAGCCCAGCTTGAAGCTACCGCCGAACGGACGGTCCGCGGTGAGCACATCGACCGGATCCTTGGTCGTGAACGCCACCACGCCGCCGATCGCGTTCGAGCCATACAGCGAGGAAGCCGAGCCGCGCACGATCTCCACGCGCTTCAGCAGATCGACATCGACCCCATCGCGGGTCGCAAACGCGAAGCTGCCAAAAGAGAACGCGTCTGGCAGCCGCACATTGTCGACCTCCAGCAACACACGATTGCCGTCGATGCCCCGGATATTGAAGTCGCTGAGCCCGAATCGTGTGGCGGCGTTGCGCACCGAAACGCCCGGCTCGTAGCGCACCAGGTCCTTGATGTTGTTGATCTGCTGGCGATCGACAGCCGCCGCATCGATGATCGCGACAGTCGCCGGAACTTCGATGATCGCGCGCGCACCCTTGGTCGCAGTGATCACGACCTCCTGCAGCGGCGACTGCGCGTGTGCCGCGATGCACGGCAAGGCGATCAATGCAAACAGGAAACGAATCGACATGCCAACTTCCTCGGCGCCGGATCGGCGCGGTTGATGAGCTGGCTGGCGTGCTGCGAGAGAGAGCTTTGCAGCGGCTGGCGGGCGGTTCAGAACGACGGACTATTTCGTCAGGATCAGTTTTCCCAGGCGGGTCTTGCGCAGCCGGTAGATCTCGCCCTCATGCTCGATGCGCACTTCGCGCGCGGCACCCAGCAAGCGCTCGCTGGGCCAGACCAGGGGCGCCGGGGACCATCCCTGCGCGGCAACCGGTTTTCCGACTTCTGAGGCTCGCGTTTTCACCACGCAACGGATCTAATCACAAATGGGAATCATTCGCAATAGAGGCGATACGAGCGTCTTATTGCCGGTCTCGAGGGTCCTGCGCAGCCGCTGTGAAGACCCGCGGATCCCTCAGCGACGGGAAGCTTGCGTCGCGGGCGTGATAGTCCCAACGCAGGGTCGCCGGGATATTGGTGTAGTGCACGCCGATGTTGATGACCCACAGCACGAACAGCGCGTAAAGCGTCGCGACCGTCAACGCCGGCGCATCTTCGGCAATGACGAGGCCACGGTAGGACTGGTACAGCCGCCACGGCAGATACAGGCAGGGCACCAGCACCCAGACGGGTGAACCCCAGCGCTTCCAGCAGAACAGCTCGCTGGCAACCTGCGCGAAGAACATCAGCATGTACGGCGCCAGCGCCATCAGCGTCGCGGTCGACGCGCCGATCACGCCGTCAACAACCAGCGCGACGAGTGGCAACAGCAGCCCGACGACCCAGATCACGATCAACCAGACCTTGAAAACCCGGCCGACCGGTCGCGGACCCGGAAACGGGGCCGAGGGTTTAGGTAGCCGCCATTGCGCCCAGGCAAGCACCGCGCAGGCGAGCACGAAGAACCCGAGTTCCTGAAGCCAGATGTTCTGCCACATGCGCGACAGCTTGCCAGATTGGCGCAGCCTCAGTCAGCGCGCGAGGTGCTCGCGCTGAGCAGTTCGCCGCCGTCGCTGACGTCCAGCGACACCTCGATCGGCTTGCAGCAGACCTGGCAGTCCTCGATGTAGAGACGACTGTGGTCCGTGAGATCGATCGCCGAGCCATAGACCTCAGCACACCATGGGCACTGCAGCTCGACGAACGCGCCCAGCTCGGCCGAGGCGGGATGCTCGCTCGGCTCGAACACCGGCTCGAGTCCATACAGCTCGTCGACCGATTGGGGGTCGAGCCGGGCGATTCTGGCCTTCAGCAGATCGATGGGTGTGCGCACCTCCGGATCATCATAAACTTCCATGATTCCTGCAATCGCAGGTCACAGTCAGAGGCCCCGATGCTGCGCATGCTCGCGTTTTTATTTGTGTTGCTGGCGACCAGTGCGGCGGCACCCGCCTTTGCCGAGATCCGCACCGACGACCAGTTCTGCAACCGGGTCCAGCAACTGATCCTCGGCACCCAGCTGCTCGCGCGCAATCAGCTGCATGCCGATTACGAAGCCTTCAAGGAATCGAAATCGACGCTCGATCCGTACACCACGCAGCAGTTCGTGCTGCATGAGGATGAGTCAGGGCAGCGCCCGATGCGCATCTCGTGCAAGTTCAAGAGCGCCGATCATCTGAATGCCGTGTACGGCGCGGGCACCGCATCGACGACGCCGCGGGCTTGCCGCGACGCGAACCGGGACACGATCCAGCGCGTTTATCGCGCGATACCTGCGGCCGAGCGCGCTGCGCTCCCACTACCGCCGGCGCGAATCCTGCTCGATGGCGATGACATCCAGATCATGGGCTCGCGCTACGTCGCGCCGTATCAGTTTGTCTACCTGGCGCCGGACGGCACCCTACACATCGCAGCCAAGGCGCTACTGGTCAATTGGGATGACTGGCGCTGGAAGCTCGCGCCCGACAAGTTTCGCGGCGCGCACTATTGCCACCTGATCGCCCCGGAATATGCGGCGAGGTTGATGCGTGGTGAAGTCAGCGCTCAACCCAGGAGCGATCAGCCGTAGCTCGGTGGCACCGTCACGCGCAGGCGCGTGCCAGCTGCCGATGGCTGCGCGAAAAAGGGTCATGCAATGGCGACGCTGATCCTATCAATGACAAACACTGATCCCGCTCGCATTTTGCTCGGCTATGTGCAGACTTCCGAAGGACAGATTCACTACCGCCAGCCAGCCCGGAGCCAGCGCCCGAGCACCGAGCAGCAACTGCCTTGGGTGCTGCTTCATTGGACCCCGATTTCCAGTTGGCAGTATGAGCCAGTGATGCGGGCACTCGCCGAGCGCGATGCTGAGTCCTATGCGCTGGATCTGCCGGGCTACGGCCAGTCCCATGCCCGACCCGCTGACTGGATGATCGAGGACTTCGCCGCTTCGATCATCGAGGCGGTACGCAATCTCGGCCTGAGCCGCATCGGCCTGGTCGGCGGACATCTGTCGGCACTGATTGCCTGCGAAATCGCCCGCGATTGCGCGCGGCGCGCTGACATCGAAGTCGCCGCGCTCGTACTCGATGCGCCGCCGCTCTGGGATGCCGCGACCCGCGAGAAAATGTCGGCGGGAGTGCGGATGTCCGTGCCTGCAGCAGATGATCCTGAAGTCTTGCGCGGCTGGCTCTGGGAGCGCGCGATCGACGTGCAGCGCAACTGGGATCCGGATTTCCTGCTCGACACGAACGGCATCGCAAGGGTTCACCAGATCATCCACGATCTAGTCGCGATGCGCTTCGTCAGCAGCGCAACCGCGATGGCGAACTACGACCTCGCAACGCGTCTGCCTGACCTGCGCTGCCCGACGCTCGTGCTCGGCGCCGAACGCGACTATCACCTGCGCTGGATCGATGAGGTCGCGGCGCTGGTGCCCGGCGCAGCCACGCATCGCTTCGCGGGGCTGCATCCGCTGCACGATCCGGGTCGTGCAGCGGAGTACGCCGCTGTACTGCAAGGCTTCAGCGAGAAGCGGGCCCAAGATTCAGAGCCGAGATATCCATGACATGCAACTGCAGGCCCTGCATGAAGCCCGCACCGGCGGCGCTGCGGTTGCTTGTCCAGACCATCTTGCGCCCGTCGGGCGAGACGGACGGAAAACCGTCGAAGCCATCATCGAACGTAATCCGGCGTGGCGGCGTGACGCCGTCGAGATAGCCGAGATACACCTCCCAATTGCGGGGCGTTTCGGCGCGCACGAACACGAAGTGCTTGCCATCGGGGGTCGGATACGGCGCCCAGTTCATGTCATCGGTGAAAGTGCGCGGCTTCAGGTCTTTGCCGTCGCGCTTGATCGTGTAGATCGTCATTGGTGTCGGTGATTCACCGTAGCGCGAAGCCTTCCAGGCGCGGAACAGGATCGTCTCGTTGTCGGGCAGGAAGTACGGCGCGCCCTCCTGATCGTCTTCGGTGAAGGTGATCTGCTTCTCGCCGCTGCCGTCGGAGTTCATGACCCACAGGTCCATGTTGCCGTTGATCATGCGGCCAAACACGATCCACTTGCCATCGGGCGAGACCGTGACCTCGGCCTCGTAGTACTGGTTGTTGGTCAGACGCTTGACGTTGCCGCCCTTACGATCTGAAACGTAGAGCTCTGCGCCCTGCGGATAGTTGCGCCAGTCGGACCAGTTGCCGAGCGGCATCTGCATGTTGTCTTTGATGGACGTCCAGACCAGCTTCTTGCCGTCAGGAAAAAAATACGAACAGGCGTCCCAGCCCTTCTTGTTGATCAGCGTGATGTCGGTGCCGGCATCGGTGAAGGTCTGCGTCAGGAAACCCGACAGGCCGCGCGGGCTCTTGACCGCGAGTGGTGATTTGACCTGCGCGATCAGATGCACGCTGTCAGGGCCGTAGTAGGCCTCGGCCGCTTCGCCCATGTTGGGAATGAGCCACGACGGCAACTCCTTCGGCACGGTGGACGTCTGCGCGCCAGCTGGAAATGAGACTTGTTCAAGAGAGACCGACCGCTCGCGCGGCGGGGCACTCTGACAGGCGCTCAAGGCAATCGCTGCCGAGAGCGAGAAAAGGGTCAACTTGTTCATTACGCATCCCCCGATGACTCTGTGTGTGGAAATTACCACGCGATAGGTCTAAGGTCTGAGCCTCGTACCGAGTCGATAACAATAGCGATGATTTCCGGGGGTCACGTAAATGCTTAACTCAAGTGTCCAAAGGCTGGCCGCGCTGTTTGGTGCCTGCGCCGTTGTTGTGCTCGCCACGCCTGCGTATGCGCAGCAGGCAGGCGCCGCCGAATCCGTTGCGCTCGAAGAAGTGATCGTCACCGCTCGTAAACAAGCCGAGCAGCTGATCAACGTACCGCTGGCCATCACGGCGTTCACTGCCGATGCGATCGAAGCACGCGGCATCACCAATCTCGATGACGTCGCCGCGTTCACGCCCGGCCTGACGTTCTCGAACCTGATCGGCGAGTTCCTGCCGGCACCGGTGATCCGCGGCGTCGCGCCCATCGACGTGTTCGGCGAACTGAATACCGCCATTTTCTTCGACGGCGTCTACGTCTCGGGCCGCGAAGGCATCAACTTCAGCCAGCTCGATCTCGATCGTATCGAAGTCGTCAAGGGCCCGCAGGCGGCGCTGTATGGTCGCAACGCGTTCAGCGGTGCGATCAACTATGTTTCGGCCAAGCCGACCGACGATTTCCGTGGCAAGGCCACCGTTACAGTCGGCAACGACGGCAAGGAACTTGCGAACGTCACGGTCAGCGGCCCGATCATCCCGGGCGTGCTGCGCGGGCGCGCGTCATTCCTGCACGATGAATGGGATGGCTCTTACGAGAACGCCTGGCCGGGTCCGGGCCCGGGTTCGGACATCGGCGGCTACCAGTACAAGACGTTCAACGGCGCGCTGATCTGGTCGCCGAGCGAGACCTTCGAGGCCGAGTGGGGCGTTTACCTGTCAGATGACCAGATCGACAACTCGGCGCTGAGCGCCGCCGTCGCCAACTGCGAAGACCGCCGCGTCGCCGCCCAGCAGCTGCCGACGCCGCCAGCCATGCTGCCGTCGAGCCGCCTGCTGAACTACTGCGGCGAATTGCCTTCAGTGCGCGAAAACCAGCTGTCGGCGCTGCCCACCGCGACGGGTGAGGACCGCGACCTGATCCGCACGCACCTGACACTGCGCTGGGATGTCGGCGGCGGACAGCTGACGTCGCTGACCGGCTACTCCAAGGTGCAGCAGTCGTTTTTTGTCGACGGCTCGCGCAACTCCGGCGAAACGGCGAACTTTACCTATCAGCCCGCTCCGACCGGCCTGTTTCCGCTCGGGCCAGGCGTGTTCGGCACTTCATCGGGACCGAGGCAGACTTTCACAACCGGCCTGCTGCAGATCGGCGGTGGCGACCGGACCGACGAAATCAGCCAGGAACTGCGCTTTTCGAGCGATCGCGACAAAGCGCTGCGCTACTCGTTCGGCGGCTACTACTACTCCACTGAGCAGAATCAGGGTGAAGACGGCGTGATCGCGACCCGGCCGCTGCCCGCCAATTTTGGCGCATTCTGCCTCGCCTGCACCCCTCTCGGTCCTACCACCGTCGTCGATTTCGCGCGCGGCGCGGGTGACTCCGCGTTCCTCGATTGGTTCACGGACCCTGCCGGCGGCGCGAACTTCGGCGATGTGTTCATCTCGAAGTCCGAGGCACCGTCGGTGTTCGGGCAGCTCGAGTACGACTTCACCGGGCAGCTGACGGGCTCGATCGAGGCCCGCTACACCGACGAGGAACGCTCGTTCCGTAACACCCAGACTGGCACCAACGGCAAGGACAGCTGGGAACTGCTGAGCTGGCGCACCTCGCTGCGCTTCAAGCCGTCCGAGAACGTCACTTTCTACGGTGGCGTTGCGCATTCCGAGAAGGCGGGCGACTTCGACCCGACCACGGTGCAGTTCGTCGATAACCCGATGGTCAGCGTGACCATCCCGGGTTCGTTCGACGCCGAGGAACTGATGAGCTACGAGCTCGGCGTCAAGGCCGAGCTCTACGACCGGCGCGTGTCAGTGGCCTTCGATCTCTACTACCTCGACTGGAAGGACATCGTGATCCCGCAGGTCGTCGCCGACATCGGTGGCCGCGCGATCGTGACGCCGACCGGCATCAACGTGAACGGCGGCGACGCCGAGATCAGCGGCGCCGAGTTCTCGATCGTCGCGCGTCCGATCCGCGGCTTGGACCTGAACCTCGGCCTGTCCTACAGCGACCCGAAATACAAGCAGGCAGCGGTTCAGAGCTTCATCGAGTTCCCGACCTACTCGCCGACCGGCGATGTCTCCGGCAACCAGATCCTGCGCACATCGAAGGTGCAGGCGAACGCGGGCGTCCGCTGGGGCCAGCTGCTGCGCGGCGACACCGAGTGGTTCATCCGCGGCGACGTCTCGTACCGCGACAAGCAGTTCGCAGACGCCTCGAACCAGACCATCGTGCCGAGTTCGACCAACCTCAACGCAACGCTTGGCCTGACCAACGACCGCTGGTCAATCGAGCTGTGGGGCCGCAATCTGACGGATGAAGACGCGCCCACCGGTGCGTTCCGCGACGTCTACTTCGGCAACACGCTGCCGAACGGTACGAACTCCGGGGGCACGTTCTTCCCGTTCCGGTACAGCGTCTCGCATCCGCGCCTGATGACCTACGGGGTCACGTGGCGGGTACGGTTCTGATGCGCAGGGTACGCCCCTGGCGTACCCACGACGAACTGGGGGCGGCGGCTTTTGTCGCCGCCCTTTTCGTTTGTGGAGTCACCACTGCAGCAGCGCAGGGCACGCTGGATCTGCCCATTGGCGACCCGGCGCGCGCCCAGATCCAGGCACCGGTCGTACTCGATGCCATCACCGATACCGCAAACGGCGAATTGATTGCTCCGGCTGAACTTGCGCGACGCCTTGCCGGGACGCGCATCCTGTTCATCGGCGAGGAGCACACCAACCTCGAGTTCCACCGCGTGCAACTGCGCGTGATCGAAGCGCTGCGCGCCGCCGGCCGCGAGGCGCTGATCGGGCTTGAGATGTTTCCGTACACGCAGCAGGACGTACTGGATCGCTGGGTCCGGGGTGATCTCGCCGAGCAGGAGTTTATCGACAGCTCGCTGTGGTACGAGAACTGGTCGCACCACTGGGGTCATTACCGTGACATCTTCCTCTACGCCCAGACCAACAAGCTGGCGATGTACGGCATCAATGCGCCGCGTGAACTGGTGCGCAAGGTTCGCACAGACGGGTTTGATTCCCTGAGCGCTGACGAACGCGAACATCTGCCGCCCGCGTTCGATCTCAGCAGCGACCAACATCGACAGATGTTCACGGCCTCTTTCTCGGCGGACGACGCGCTGCATCTGACCTCACTTAACGAAGAACAGCGCGAAGGCATGTACCGCGCGCAGGTGACCTGGGATGGCGCGATGGGCTGGAACGCGATGCGCTCGCTCGAGCAGCACGGCGGGCCGAACGCCATCATGGTCGTGCTGATCGGCGCAGGCCATGTGACCTATGACCTGGGCTCAGCGCGGCAGATCCGCCGGTACTTCAAGGGCCGGATCAGCTCGCTGGTGCCGGTGCCGGTTCGCGATGCATTGGACAAACCTCAGGCCAGCGTGCGGGCGTCCTATGCGAACTTCATCTGGGGCGTGCCGGCGGCCGAGGGACCCGGGCTCCCTGTACTCGGCGTCTCGCTTGCCGGCCGGATCGGCAAGGCGCCGACCGCCGTGATCCAGATCGACGAGCGCTCGCCCGCCACGGCCGCCGGCGTGCAGCTGGGCGACGTGCTGCTTTCACTGGATGGGGTGCCGCTGAAATCCGGGAGCGACCTGCAACGACAGACCGGAGTCTATGGCTGGGGCGATAGTGCTCAGCTCCTTGTGAAGCGAGGCGAGGAAGAGCTGACGCTGACCGTGGCCTTCCGCCGCCCGGGAAGATAGAGCCGGGAGATATAAATGATGAAATCCACCGTCACGCGCTGCTTGCTCGCGGCGCTCGCCTGCATTGCCCCGCTGACACACGCGGCCGAGCTGCCCGACGTGCGGCTCGAGGTCGCGCTCGCGCCGGAAGCGCGCACGCTCGCCGTCGAGGCCACCATCGAACTGCCTGCGAACCTCGCAGGCACAAGCGTCGAATTCCTGCTGGCGTCGCCGCTCGTGATCGCCTCGGCAGAACCTGCGGTCGAGAGGTTGCCCGCCGACAATGCCGTGGGCTTCTCGGGTATCAACGGTTCCAGCGCCGCGCTCGGCAAGAGCGGCCGCGCCGCGCGTTACCGCGTGATGCTCGCAGCTGGCCAGACGACGCTGAAGTTGCGTTATGCAGGCCCGGTCGACTTCGGCTTCGACTCGCCGAGCCAGGAATACGCCCGTGGCTTCAGCGAAACCGCCGGTACGATCCAGCAGGACGGCGTGTATCTCGCCGGCAGCACGCTGTGGTATCCGTACTTTGGCGACACGCTGTTCACCTTTGACATCAGCGCGACCTCACCTGAAGGCTGGCAGTTGGTCGGCGCCGGCAAGGGCACGGCGCGCGGTGAGGATGGCGTTTCGCGCTGGCGCTCGGAGCTGCCGACCGACGAGATGCACCTGGTCGGCGGCCCGTTGATTCGCTACACGCGCGCGGCGGGCGCGGTCAGCGCCGAGGTTTACCTGCGCAAGCCCGATGACGCACTCGCCGGGAAGTACCTCGAAGCGACTGCGCGCAATATCGAGATGTATCGCACGCTCATCGGCCCCTACCCATACTCGAAGTTTTCGCTGGTCGAGAACTTCTGGGAAACCGGCTACGGCATGCCATCGTTCACGCTGCTCGGCCCGCAGATCATCCGCTTTCCGTTCATTCTGACGTCGTCTTTCCCGCACGAGATCCTGCACAACTGGTGGGGCAACTCGGTCTACGTCGACTACGCCAGCGGCAACTGGTGCGAAGGACTTACCGCCTATCTGGCCGACCACCTTTACAAGGAAATGCAGGGCCAGAGCGCCGACTACCGGCGCGACACGCTGAAGAAGTACCGCGACTTCGTCGGCGAAGACCGGGACTTTCCGCTGAACGAGTTCCGCTCCCGTCATAGTCCGGCAACCGAAGCGGTCGGCTATGGCAAGGCGCTGATGCTGTTCCACATGACACGCCGGCAAATCGGCGACAATGCGTTCCGCGCCGGGCTGCAGCGCTTCTATCGAGATTTCCGCGGCAAGCGTGCGTCGTTCACGGACTTCCGTCGTGCGATGGAGGCGGCTTCGAAGCAGGATCTGGCGCCGCTCTACTCGGAGTTTGTCGAGCGCACCGGCGCGCCGGACCTGCGCCTGACTGGCGTGCGCCGCAAGGTCGCAGGCAATGGGTATCTGATGACGGGCCGGATCGAGCAGGCACAGGCCGCCAGCCCCTATGCGCTGCAGGTGCCCCTGGCGATACGCACCGCGAGCGGCATCGAGACCACCCACGTGCCCGTTACCGGGCGCCGGACCAGTTTCTCGATCGTCGCGAAAAGCGAACCGCTGATCGCGGAACTCGATCCGGAGTTCGACCTGTTCCGGCTGCTCGACGTGCGCGAGACCGCGCCGTCTCTGGGCCAGATGTTCGGCGACGCGGAGGTGCTGGCGGTGCTGCCAGCCGGTGCGGATGCAGCGCGACGCAAGGCATATGAGCAGATCATCGAGTTCTGGAGCGGCGGCACGCAGCGGTTCGAGATTCGAACCGATGGTGAGGTCACGAGCTTGCCGCGCGATCGCGCCGTGTGGATCTTCGGGCGCGACAACAAACTTGCGGCGCGCTGGTTCGCGAGCGATCCGGCGAGCGGATTCGTCGTCGATGCTGAGGGCATCAGCGCGCGCGGTGGTCGCATCGCTTTCGGTGGAAACTCCGCGGTGATCGTGCGCCGCAATCCCGGCAATACCGGCAAGACGATCGGCTGGATCACGGTCGATCCTCTCGACGCTGCGCCGGGCCTGGCGCGCAAGCTGCCCCACTACGGCAAGTACTCTTATCTGGGTTTCGAGGGAACGGAACCCGCGAACATCGTCAAGGGTGAATGGCCGACGAACGACTCGCCGCTGCGTGCGGACCTGCGCAGTCCCACCGATCGAGCGCAGCCATTGGCCGAGCTGCCGCGTGAGCGCCGTGCGCCGCTCGCGAGCTTGCCCGCTGCGTTTGATCCGGCGGCACTGCGCGCCCACGTCGAATATCTGGCCGCACCGGAGCGCGAGGGCCGCGGCATTGGCAGCGCAGGTCTCGCGGCCGCGGGGGAGTACATTGCCGCGGCGTTCGAACGCGCGGGCCTCGGCCCTGCGGGCGACGCCGGCAGTTACTTCCAGAGCTTTCAGTTGCCCGACGGACGCAGCGCGCGCAACGTATTGGCTGTATTGCCCGGTGCCAACGAAGCATTCGCCAACCAGCACGTCGTGATCTCCGCGCACTACGACCACCTGGGTCGAGACGGCCGCGGTGTGCGCGTCAGCGAGCTTGGCAAGGTGCATCCCGGCGCCGACGACAATGCCAGTGGCGTCGCGGTGCTGATCGAACTGGCGCGCGTGCTCGGCGGTGAGCCGCCGCCACGCAGCATTCTGTTCGCTGCCTTCTCAGCCGAGGAAGAGGGCCTGTTTGGTTCGCAGCAGTTCCTGGCCACCCTGCCCGCAGCCCAGCTTGCCGGCATCCGGGCCAATCTCAATCTGGACGCCGTTGGCAGGCTCGGTGATGGCCCGGTCACGGCGCTCGCGACTGACACGGCGACCGAATGGCCGCATGTTTTCCGCGGCATCAGCTTCACGACCGGCATTGCGTTGCGAAGCATCGCGGGGAGCTCCGAAGGCTCGGATCAGCGCCGCTTCATCGAACGCGGCATTCCTGCCGTGCAGTTGTTCACCGGTGCACACGAGGACTACCACCGTCCGACGGATACCGCCGACAAGGTCGACATCGACGGACTGGTCAAGGTCGCGCTCGTGAGCCGCGAAGCGCTGGGTTATCTGGCGCAGCGGCCGGAGCCGCTGAGCGCGACGATTGCCCATGCCATGCCGGCCGAAGGCGGCACCACGTCAACACCAGCCCCGGCACGCCGGGTGTCGTTCGGCATCGTGCCGGACTATGAGCCCGTGCAGGGAGGTGTCCGCGTAGAGTCCACCGTAGCCGGCTCGCCAGCCGCGCTTGCCGGATTCGAGGCAGGCGATGTGCTGATTGCGCTCGATGGCAAGCCGATCGCCGATCTGCGCGGCTTCTCGAATGCGCTGGCGACGCTGCAACCGGGTAGCGTGGTCGCGGCACGTGTTCGCCGCGGCAACGCCGTGATCGAGAAGTCCGTGACGCTGACGACACGTTGATCTGCGAGTGCGGTCGCGTCGACAATGCCGGCCGTGACGGCCGACCCTGAGCTACCTGCCGAGACAGACGACGACGGTCCGAGCCGCCGCAAGCCGGTCCGTCGCTTCCTGCTGACGAAAGTCATGCCGCCGTTCGCCGCGTGGCTGTACCGCCGGCGCGGCCGCTCCTGGCGCTACGTGGTCGAGAATGAGGCGGTGCTGCAGCAACTGCTGGCCGATGGCGAGCCGATCGTCGGCGCGTTCCTGCATCAGCGAACGCTGCAGCTGCTGCAATACTTCACCGGCGAAGACCGGGGTCGCTGGATATTCCTGGCGTCGCAAAGCCGCGACGGCGAGCTCATAACCCGAATGTCGGAACGGCTCGGCTTCGAAGTGGCGCGCGGCTCTTCAGGGCGTGGCGGTTTTCGCGGCCTGGTGGACATGATTCGGGTGTTGCGCGACACACCGGGGCTGAACTCCGGGCTCGCGGTCGACGGTTCGCGGGGCCCGCGCGGCGTCGTGCAGGCTGGCGTGATCGCTCTTGCGCAACGGACGCGCAGCGTGATCCTGCCGGTCGCCGCCTCGACGCGCGGCTGGGTCTGGACCCGTTCGTGGGATCGTGCGGTCGTGCCGCGCCACGGTGCCGAGATATACGTGAAGTTCGGCGATCCCATCACCGTGCCATCGCGGCTCGATGCGTCAGGCATCGAGGCGCTGCGCGTGCGGCTCGAGCGCGATCTGCTGCGCGCGCACACCGAGCTGGATATGCGTGCGGGGTTTCAGGACACTGAACCGCTGCAGCTCGACAGCACCGCACCTGCGGTTGGTGCATCAGAGCGGCACACAGCACCGGATTGATGCGCGGGACTTCGCGCGCTGCGCGTCGGGTACGTTGGTCAAAGGATTTGCAAATGGCACGGATCCTGCTTGCTCAAAAAGCATGAAGCACGCCATGCCGTTCGTTGCCAGGACAGAAAGCACTCCACATCCGCCGCTCGACGCGCGCCGGCAGGCACGCCTCGCACTGGACGCCTTGAGCGACAGCGATCAGCTGCCGTGGTGTCACTGCAGCTGAGCCCCGCCTGCCGAGTCGCTCCGGGTGCGGAACCCGGCTAAAATTGCCTGCTCCAAGCCGTGTTCCGTCGAGGGAATCACGATCATGCTGCGACCCAATTTGGCATTTGCCTCGGTATTTCTTATGTCGACTGCTGCCGTCCTGCCGGTTCACGCCGCTACACCGCCCGATACGCCGACTGACAGACTGACAGCGCCGTGGACCGGCCCCTACGGCGGCGTGCCGCCGTTCGATCAGATCAAGCCCGAACAGCTGCAGGATGCGCTCGAACGCGCAATGACCACGCTGCTCGGCGAAATCGACGTCATTGCCGCGAACCCGGCACCTGCAACTTTCGACAACATCATTGCGGCCCTGGAGCGTGCCGGTCGCGCCCTCGATCGCGTCGATACGATTTTCGGAATTTTCAGCTTGAATCTAAGCGATGAGATCGTGCAGCGCACCGAAAGCGTGATCGCCCCGAAGCTGGCGGAGCTCAGCGATCGAATCGTGCAGAACCCGCTGTTATTTGCACGCATTGCTGCCATATACGAACAACGGACCTCCAGCGGCCTCAGCGCCGAACAGCAGCGCCTGGTATGGCTGCGGTACACCAACTTCGTCCGCGCCGGCGCAAAGCTGGGGGAAGCACAGCAGCAGAGGCTGTCGGCGATCAACCAGAGGCTGGCGACGCTGTTCACGGAGTTCAGCCAGAACCTGCTAGCGGAAGAAGACTCGCAGATGCTGCTGATCGACAACCGTGCGGATCTCGACGGGCTACCCGAGTCCGTTCGCGCCGGCGCGGCTGCAGCGGCCGAACAGCGCGGTCACCAGCGCAAGTGGGCGATCCTGAACACCCGCTCCAGCGTCGAACCCTTCCTGACGTTTTCGACCCGACGTGCCTTGCGCGAACAGGTCTGGCGCACGTTCGTCAACCGCGGTGACAACGGCGACAAGCGCGACAACAATGCGATCATCAGCGAAATCCTCGCGCTGCGCGCCGAGCGTGCCGGCCTGCTCGGCTATCCGACGCATGCGCACTGGCGGCTCGAGAATACGATGGCACAGACGCCGGAGCGGGCGATGGAGCTGATGATGGCAGTCTGGACGCCGGCAGTCGCGCGGGTAGGCGAAGAGGTGGCTGACATGCAGGCGCTGGCCGGCCCGGATACTCAGATCGAGCCCTGGGACTATCGCTACTACGCCGAAAAAGTCCGCAAGGATCGCTACGATCTCGACGCCAATGAGCTGAAGCCCTATCTGCAGCTGGAGAAGCTGCGCGAAGGCATGTTTTATGTGGCCGCTGAGTTGTTCGGGTTTGAGTTCAAGCCGATCAGCTCGGTGCCGGTTTTTCATCCCGACGTGCGCGTCTGGGAGGTGCGTCGCCCCGGCGGTGCCCTGGTCGGTCTGTGGTACTTCGATCCGTACGCCCGGTCCGGCAAGCGCTCTGGCGCCTGGATGAACGCCTATCGGAGCCAGGAACGCTTCGACGGCGAGATCCGCCCGATCGTCTCCAATAACTCCAACTTCGTGAAGCCTGCTCCGGGCGAACCCGTGTTGATCAGCTGGGATGACGCCGTCACGCTGTTCCATGAGTTCGGCCACGCGCTGCATGGCCTCTCATCGGATGTCACTTTTCCAACCCTCGCTGGCACCAACGTCGCCCGCGACTACGTCGAGTTCCCGTCACAGCTGCTCGAACGCTGGCTCGAAGTGCCCGAAGTGCTGAACCGCTTCGCCGTGCACTATCAGACTGGCAAGCCCATGCCGCCCGCCCTCGTCGAGAAGATACGCGCCGCCAGCCGCTTCAACCAGGGTTTCGCAACCGTTGAGTATCTGGCCGGCGCGCTGGTCGACATGAAGCTGCATCTGGCGGACGGTCGCGCGATTGATCCCGATCAATTCGAACGTCAGACACTCAAGGAACTTGGCATGCCGCGTGAAATCGTCATGCGGCACCGCACGCCGCAGTTCGGGCATATCTTTTCCAGCGACAGTTATTCCGCTGGCTACTACAGCTACCTGTGGTCGGACACGTTGACCGCCGATGCTTACGAAGCGTTCACCGAAGCGAACGGCCCGTGGGACAAAAACATCGCCGCGAAGCTGCGCGCGCATGTCTTCAACGCCGGCAACACCGTCGATCCTGCAGAGGCTTACCGTGAGTTTCGCGGCCGCGACGCCGGCATTGCAGCCCTGATGCGCAAGCGAGGCTTCGAAGCCGCCGCGCCGACTCAAGAGTGAACCTTCCCAGGCGAGAGCTGCGCGCAGCGTTATCTGTCACCGCGATTCTGACCGCGCTCACCCTGCTCGCGACCCATACGCCTCCAGCCTTCGCGGTGACGCTCTATGAGCAGGTCATGCGCTGCGAGTCTCGGGATCGCAGCGAGCAGTTCTGCGCAGCGCAGATTGACGGTCGCGTACGCCTTGTTCGCCAGCTGGGCGCGACGCGCTGTGAAGAAGGCGTCAACTGGCGCTACACCAGTCGTGGCATCTACGTTGCACGCGCCTGCCGCGCCGAGTTCGCGTTCCAGACGCTGGGCGGGATCTCCAGCGCCGCTGGCCTTGCCGCTCGCGCCGGCACCGATTGGAGCCGTGCAGAGCCTCTGCGCTGCAACTCGCAGCCAGGGCGCGAGCAATTTTGCGCAGCGCGCAATGCCGGTCGCGTGCGGCTCGTCGAGGAGTTCGGCGAGCGGCAATGCCGTCTTGGCGGCTCGTGGCGCTACACAAGTGCCGGCATTCACGTGCGCAATGGCTGCGCGGGGCAGTTCGAATACCTGCCTCCCGAACGCGCGACTGAAACTCGCGCGCTGGGCGGGTGGGAAACGTTTGCGATGCGCTGTGGCACCACTCGCGACGAGTACGAGCAGTGCTGGGTCGATGTCCGTGGACGCGTCGATCTGTTGCGTCAGTATGGCCGACGCCCCTGCATCCGCAACTGGACCTGGGGCACGACGCGCGCAGCGATCTGGGTCGGTGAAGGCTGCCGAGGTGAGTTTCGCGTGCAGGGATTCAGGGTCGACAGGCAACCGGTGCGCGGCAAGGGTTCCGCGCCACCGGGGGTCAAGCGCGTGCCACCTCGCGACTGATCAGCGCCTGAACAGCCGCCTGATACGACGCAGCAGCGACAGCCCGACAATCGCCCGCCCCGCCCAGACTGACAGGCGGCGCGGTCCTGCTGACAACAGCACCATTGAGGCAGCAGCGGCCAGCACCGGCACCGAGATCAGCCGGCGTGCTATTCCATAGCTGCGCCGCATGCCATCCAGCGACGCATTGATCTGTGCAGCATCCATGCTGATCTCCGCGCGTAGCAGCGCACTGCGCGTCTGCAGCAGACGCAACCGTTGCTCGAGATCGCCATCGCCATCGCCTAAGTTGATCGCATTCATCGGTCTTCGCCCAGCGCCTGTCGGTCACGGCGCAGCTCTTCGATACTCGCGGCCAGCAGCGTCGTCCGTGAGCGCAGGCGGCGCCTGACCGTCAGCGCCGCGACAATGGTGACCGCCAGAAACAGCAGCGCGCAGACCGTCGCCGCCAACAATCGATTGTCCCAGAATGCGATAATCACCGTCAGCGCGATCATCAGCACGGTCAGGCCACCAAAGAACAGCGCGACGAATGCCCAGAGCAGCAGAACCGCAGCCCGAGAAACCTCAGCGGACAGTTCGGTGGTGAATAACTCGAGACGAGTCTGCGCCAGCGCGAGCAGTCGCACCAAGATGCGGCGCGCCGATTTGAACAGGCCGCCGCTGGAAGCAGCGGATCTCGTGCGCCGATCCAAGCTCAACGCCGGCCGAGCAGCAGCCCCAACAGCAAACCGATGCCCGCCGCGACGCCAATCGCCTGCCACGGATTTTCGTGGACGTAGCGATCAGTCTCTTTGGCAGCGTCACGAGAGCGCTCGAGCACCTGCTCCTCGAGAGACTGCAGCCGCTCACGCGCGGCACTCAGCGCTTCCCGAGCCCGCTCGCGCGCAGCAGTGGCTTCTTCGCCGACTCGCCCGGCGGTGTCCTGCATCAGGATTTCAGCGTCGTCAACGACGGCCCGAAGATCATCCAGGATCTGGTCAGTACTGCTGCGTGACATGGGGCGGTCTCCTTGGTCGTGACTCTTCCCGCCCAGTCTACTTGATTTCAGCGATAGATCAGCGCGAGCTGACGCGTTTCGCGCCAGGCTGATTCGTCAGCGCGGGCTGCAACCTCCAGGTCCGCGGCCGTGGCGGCTGGGTCATCGACCCACTCGCGCAGCAGCTCGCTGCCATTGATCAGATCGATTGCGAGTCGATCGCGTTCGTATTCGTAGTGGAAGTCTCGCCACAGCGGATAGTCGGCTCGTAGCCTCCGTATCGCCTTGAACGCAGCGGCCATGATTCGCCACGGCTGGAACTGCTCGTGACGGTAGGCGGCGTCCTCGACATGGATCTGCAATCCTGCGCAAAGCGAGCCCGCATGTTTGTGAAAGGTCGGCTCGAACCACACGGGGCGCAAGGTGCAGCCGGTGAGCCAGTCTGGCGCAAAGCGCTGCATTTCCGCCAACAGCGCGTCTGAATCCAGATCCGGCGCACCGAACAGTTCCAGCGGCCGCGTGGTGCCGCGACCTTCCGACAAGGTCGTGCCTTCGACCATCACCGTGCCCGGATAGCACCGCGCCATCCACAGGTTCGGCGCATTCGGGCTCGGATTGACCCAAGTACGTTTACCCAGGGGCCAGCCATAGCCCGGCCCGCGCTCCGGCTGCCAGCCCTGCATCTCGATTACCTGCAGGTCGACGTCGAGCCGCAGCGTCAGCACGAACCAGCGGGCGATCTCGCCCATCGTGAGGCCATGGCGCATCGGCAGCGGTCCCGCGCCGACGAAACTCTCCCATCCGGGACGTAGCGTCGTGCCTTCGATCGGGCGTCCGAGCGGATTCGGCCGATCCAGCACCCACACCGATTTGCCGGCCTGCGCAGCGGCTTCGAGCACGTAGCGCAACGTTGTGATGAACGTATAGATCCGGCAACCGAGATCCTGCAGATCGATCAGCAGCACGTCGAAGCTCTCCAGCATATGCTGCGTCGGTCGACGTACTTCGCCGTACAGCGAGAACACGGGGATCCGATGCTGCGGATCGAGATAGTCTGAGGTCTCGACCATGTTGTCCTGCTTGTCACCGCGCAACCCGTGCTGCGGCCCGAACGCAGCAGTCAGATTCAAGCCGCGTTTCGCGGCAAGCAGATCCAGCGAGTGATGTAGTTTCGCGTTGACCGATGCCGGATGCGCGAGCAATGCAACGCGTCGATCCCGCAAGGCGTGGCGCAGCGCCGGCTCAGCCAGCAAGCGTTCGATACCCAGCTTCATCGTGCTTTGAACTCCAGCAGCGGGTCCTGCAAGTTGTGAAAATCGGGCGCTGTTGCAGGATGCCGTGCCGCCCAATAGGTCAGCTGCCCGTCCTCCCTGACAAGTACTGCACACAACGACAATCGGCTCGGTGGCTCAGGCAGCAGCACTTCGGCACTCAGCACATACTTGTCTGTGTGACGCTGCACGTGCAGCAGCGGCGGTAATTCCAGCGCCAGCGGCGTCATGCCCGCCCGATAAGCGTTGAACGAATACGCGGCCCAGTCCCCCGAAGGCGCGAAGTTGAATTCGGAATAGCCCTCAGCTTCGGCGCTCGCCGCAAACGCCTCGAAGCAGGTGCTTTTCCAGAGACCATCGCGGCGTTCGCCACTGCCTGCGAGGGGAATCTGCCAGGCTGCGAGCAAACCGTCCACGGTGTATCGCAGATGCAGCTGTCCGTCCTGCCAGCCTGCATCCACGCTGATGCGAAGCGGCGCACTGTGCGGCAGCGGCGCAAACGATCGCAGCTCGACCCGCATCAATACGCCCGCCGAAACGTCAGGTTGTAGCGCAGCGGCCCGGTCAGCAGGTGGCTGGCTGCGGCGAGTTTGCGCACGCCATGATAGGCCGCGCGCGCGACGCCGCCCCAGACGACGACATCGCCATCGTCGAGCACGAACCGCTGCGGTGAGCCCGCGCGCTTCGCCCCGTACCACAGAAACACGGCCGGCACGCCCATCGACACCGACACGATCGGATGGCGCATGTCGAGCTCGTCGTGATCCCGGTGCGCACCCATCTGCGCGCCCGTCTGGTATTGGTTGATCAAACAGGCGTCCGGCGCAAAGTCATCGAATCCCGCCTGGGCTGCGGCAGTTCTCGCGAGCGTCGCGAACGCTGCCGGCATAGCCGGCCAGGGCCTGCCGGTCAGTGAATCCTCAGTAACATATCGATACCCGCGCGGATCGCTGTGCCAGCCCCAGGCACCGCAGTTGGTCATCGCGACCGACATCGTGCCACCGCCGGGCGTGCGCAAATGCCGAAATGGCGCCGCGGCGGCGATGCGCTCGATCTCTGGCAAGAGATCGCTGCTTTCGACAAAGCCGCGCAGCACGATGGCGCCCTCCGCGATCGTCTCGATCGGCGTCTGTGCTGTGGCGGTGCGGCTCACGCGTACAGGGAAATTTCGGCAAGTGCAATATCGGCGTCGAACTTGCGCATCCAGCCGAGCACCGCCACACGTTCCAGTCGCGCTGTGTCGAGTGGGGCGTCAATGCCATTCGGTGCGAACCGCGACCACGGAAAGCGCAGCCGCCGCCACTCGGGCGGCGCGTCAAAACTGAGGCGATACGAATGATCGAACCAGCGGCAGTCGGGCGTGCGCAGATGCACGTTATAGCTTTCGTTGTTGCCGTGAACCAGCAGCTCGATGCCCGCATAGCCCGATGCATCCAGAGACCCGCGCTCGCCGCCCAGATCGAGCGCCATCTGGATGAAGCCGCCGCCGGAGTCAGTCGTGACCCGACCCGCGAGCCGGATGCAGGGCTTGCCGTCGACTACCGCGCGCGTCAGCTGCGCATCGGAAACTCCGCCCATGACGCGATCGCTGAAGCCACGCCAGCGCATACCGGGCGCGATGTAATCGGGCTCGACATCGAATCTGCTGAGCAGCATCTTGCGGGTCTCCGGGTCGGCCGCCGACTGCGCCAATGTCGGTGCGTACCACGGCGCCAGCGCCAGCGCCGCGCAGAATCCGCGTCGGGTCGAAACAGCCATAGACCCTAGTCTACTTTGGCAGGAAGATCGTCGCCGGATGCTCGAGCAGCGACTTCAGCGCCTGGATCATGGCCGCCGCGTCATAGCCGTCGACAAACCGATGATCGAACGAAGACGACAGGTTCATGATCTGGCGCACTGCAATCGAACCGCCATGCACGACCGGACGCGTAACGATCCGGTTCAAGCCAATGATCGCAACCTCTGGCGAATTGATGATCGGCGTCGATGCGATACCGCCCAGTTTGCCGAGACTGGTCACGGTGATCGTCGAGCCCGTCAGCATCTCGCGGGTTGCCTGGTTGCTGCGCGCTGCTTCAGCGACCCGGGCGATCTCACCAGCGAGGGCTGCGAGACCCAGGCTCTCGGCGTGACGCACAACAGGCACCTTGAGCCCATCACGCGTTTGTGTTGCGACGCCGACGTGCACGGCGTGGTGGCGTATCAGCGTCTCGCGCGCAGCATCATAGTGGGCGTTGCACTGCGGGAACTGCTCCAGCACCCGCGTCAACGCCGCAATCACGAACGGCAGGGGCGTGTAGCGCAAGCCGCTCGCGGTCGCCGCGGAATTCAGATGCTCACGGAGTGCTTCGAGTTCCGTCACGTCGATCTCCTCGACGTACGCGAAATGCGGAATCTCGCGCTTTGCCTGCAGCATGCGCTGCGCGATCAGGCGGCGCACGCCCAGAACCTTGATCTCATCGCTGCCAACGCGTGCCTGCGGGCCGCCAGATGCTGAAGGCGCGGCCGCGGAGAGATCCGTCGGCGCGATGCGCCCGCTCGGGCCTGAGCCCTGCACGGTTGCCAGGTCAATGCCGGCTTCCCGCGCGCGGCGCCGTGTCGCGGGTGAGGCCATCACGCGCAGCGGGGGCACTGCCTGCGTAGCGGCTGCAGGTATATCGCCCGATGCGGCTGCCTCCACGGTGTGCGCCTCCACGATATTCGCATCGGACTCGATGACGATCAGCTCGGCACCGACCGCAATCGTGTCGCCCGGCTCACCATTGCGCTCCGTTATTCGTCCTGCGACCGGTGCCGGCAGCTCGACCACAGCCTTATCAGTCGACATCTCGGCAACGCCCTGCCCTTCGGCAACGACATCGCCCAGCTTCACGAGCCACCCGACGATCTCGGCTTCTACAGTACCTTCGCCGAGATCCGGCAGCTTGAAAACATAGCGACTCATTGCAGCTCCAGCACCGTCTGGATCGCACGCATCACGCGCTTCGGGCCGGGGAAGTAGTCCCACTCGAACGCATGCGGATAAGGCGTATCCCAGCCGGCAACGCGGACGATCGGCGCCTCGAGATTCCAGAAGCATTGCTCCTGCACGGTCGCCGACAGCTCGGCGCCGAAGCCGGAGAAACGCGTCGCCTCATGCACGATCACGCAGCGCCCCGTGCGACAGACCGAATGGCACAGCGTATCGACGTCGAGTGGCGACAAGGTACGCAAGTCGATGATCTCCGCATCAACGCCCAGCTCGCGCACAGCGTTCTCGCAGACATGCACCATCGTGCCGTAGCTGATCAGCGTCACAGCTGTGCCCGGGCGCACGATCTCGGCCTTGCCGATCGGTACGGTGTAATGACCTTCCGGCACTTCACCGCGCGGATGGCCGCTCCAGGAAACAGCTGGCTTGTCCGGGATACCATCGAAAGGCCCGTTGTAGATCCGCTTCGGCTCGAAGAAGATCACGGGATCATCGTCCTCGATCGCGGCAATCAGCAAGCCCTTCGCGTCGTAAGGATTGGACGGCATCACGACCTTCAGGCCGCAGACATGGGTGAAGATCGCCTCCGGACTCTGCGAATGCGTCTGCCCGCCGCGAATGCCGCCTCCGCAGGGCGTACGCACCGTGACCGGTGAGAAGAAATCGCCGCCACTTCGGTAGCGGATCCGCGCCAGCTCACTGAAAATCTGATCGGCGGCCGGATAGATGTAGTCCGCAAACTGGATTTCCGCAACCGGACGCAGACCGCCCACGCCCATGCCGATCGCCACACCGAGGATGCCGCCTTCTGCAATCGGCGTGTCGAGCACACGATGCTCGCCATATTTCTTCTGCAAACCGTCCGTGACGCGGAACACGCCACCGAAGTAGCCGACATCCTCACCGAGCACAATGACTGCGGGATCGCGCCCGAGCATGACATCCATCGCGGAGTTCAGCGCCTGAACGACGTTCATGCGTGCCATGGCTCAGCCTCGCTCCGCGAGCAGCTCGTCGCGTTGACGGCGCAGGTGCTCAGGCAACTCCTTGTAGACATCCTCGAACATCAGGCTCGGATCCATCAGTGAACTCTCGGCCATCGTGCCGTACTGCAGGGCCTGATCCCAACTGCGCGCAACCAGTGCGCCGAGCTCCTCGACCAGCGTTGCATGCTGCTCTTCGGACCAGTGACCCTCCGCGATCAGGTGCTGCTTGAGGCGTTCGACCGGATCGCCAAGCGGCCAGTGCTCGTAGTCATCCTTGGGCCGATAGCGGCTCGGATCATCGCTGGTCGAATGGGCCGCAGCGCGATACGTCACATGCTCGATCAGTGTCGCACCGTGGCCGGCTCGCGCACGCTCGGCAGCCCAGCTGGTCACGGCGTGCACGGCCAGGAAGTCATTACCGTCGACCCGCACTCCGGCAACCGCAAAACCCGGTGCGCGCGCTGCAAACGTCTGACGCTCGCCACCGGCATAGCCCTGGAAGGTCGAGATCGCCCACTGGTTGTTGACGATATTCAGCAGCACCGGCGCGCGATACACCGACGCGAACAGCAGGCCATGGTGAAAGTCCGCCTCGGCACTGCTGCCCTCGCCGATCCAGGTGCAGGCGACATCGTCGGTGCCCTTGATCGCCGCCGCCATGGCCCAGCCAACGGCCTGCGGAAACTGCGTGGTCAGGTTGCCGGAGATCGTGAACAGGTTCTTCGCCTTCGAGTGATACATCACCGGCAGCTGACGGCCCTTGCACATGTCCGCACGGTTCGACAGCAATTGACACATCATCGCGACCAGCTCGATGCCGCGGACGATGAACGCGCCCTGGTTACGGTAGGAGGGAAACAGCATGTCACCGCCGCGCAGCGCCATGGTCTGGGCGACTGACACGGCCTCTTCGCCAAGAGAGCGGATATAGAAACTGATCCGACCCTGACGATGCGCACGCTGCATCCGATCATCGAGAACCCGCGTCAGCAGCATGTGCCTGAGGCCAAGCCGCAGCGTCGCCGGTTCGAGTCGAGGGGCCCAGGGTCCGACCGCGTGGTGTTCGTCGTCCAGCACACGCACCAACGTTCTGGACAGCTCCTGGGTCTCCAGTGCCGGAAGCCGCGGATCGGGGCGCGGCACCTCGCCTGCGGGCGATAAGGACACATAGCTGAAATCAGGCCTGTCGCCCGGCCGGGAAGGGACGAACGGAATGTGCAGACGCGAGGCTTGAAGATCGGCGGCCATCGTTTGCTCCATTTTGCGCTGCAAGAAATGCAACGGTGATTAGCTCTTCAAATCTGCTATATCACGATGGAATTCGCTACTGAATTTGGATAACTTCGTGGTTTACGTGAATTTATAGGCTTGAAGTGAAGAAAAAGACGATTGTTGCTCCGGATCGGATCGATCTACGGCTGCTTACGCTGATCCAGCAGAACGCACGGATGCCGATCGTCGAGATTGCCAAGCAACTCGCATTGTCTCCGTCCGCCTGTGCGCGGCGACTGCGGCTCCTCGAGGACGGTGGCGTGATCCAGGGCTACGGCGCAAGGATTGACGCGGCGACGCTCGGTCTGCCGATGACAGCGTTCGTGCTCGTCAGCCTTGCCCGCAAGAGTGAAGACGTGCTCGCGAACTTCGAGGCCGCCATCGCGAAGGCGCCGGAGGTCATGGAGGCCTGCCTGATGACCGGGCGCGAAGACTATCTGCTGCGCGTGGTCGTGTCGGACCTGCGTGCCTACGAGCAGTTCGTCAAACAGCGGCTGACGCGAATCCCGGGTGTCTCGCAGGTGGAGACCAGCTTCATGCTGCGGCAGATCACGGCACGCTCGGTGCTACCGGCACCGGAGCCGGCCACCGCCGAAAGCTGAAGTAGCTCACTAGCCGGGCTGCGCGTTGCGATCGACAATGCGCCGCGCCGGACTCAGGACAGCCAGCACGATAACGAGCACGAGCGCCGCAACCGCAATCGAGATCTCGACGGCGTATTTCTGCGGCTGCACCCAGATCTCTTCGAGATGACCCCATTTCTCGAGGATCTCGTTGACGTTCCAGGCAATGATCGCAGTCGGAATCGCGTAGCGCAGCGCCGGCGCCATGCGCTGAAACCACCACAGGCGCTGGATCAGATACAGCGCCCAGACCGCGAAAAAACCGCAGGATGCGAATGTGACCCAATGATCCGTGCCGAACAGCGCCGGGTTGTAGATCACCAGCAGCCAGATATAGAAGAACCAGGTCACGTAGATGGTTTCCATCGCGACGATCGCGCAAAGGTTGCGTGACTGTGCCGAAACCTTCTCGCCAACGTTCATCCGGAACACCCGATGCAGCCACATGAAGGCATTGCAGCGCGTGTCCTTGTTGTAGAAGAAAAACAGCAGGCTCGCGAACAGAACACCAACCGAGGACAGCATCACGCGATACTCGGGCAAAGTGGGCTTGGCACCCCACATCGCTTCGGGCACCGCCAGCTCATCCGCAACCCAGACGAAGCTGAACTCGATCCACGACAACCAGACCAGGCTGCCGCCGGCAAAGCCAAGCAGGGTTGCCGCGTTCTCCGACTTGTTGCGTCCGACATAGATCATCACGGCGCCGACGAAGCCGATGATCACGGCTGCGAGCAGCACCCGCTCCGGGAACCAGCGATGTTCCATCAGGTACATGACCGTGTGCCCGAGCCCCTGCCAGACATAGACGATCAGCACGGCGATGATCGCCGGCAATGGAGCGTGGTAATACTTCTGAAAGCCGAATTTCGCCATGACCGGATCCCCCTGACCGCGAACTTACTCCTAACGGTCGCCGCTGACGAGATGCAGGGATGCTCGCAGAGGTCCCCGGCCGGCGCCAGCGCGCGACTACCGCGCGCAGCCTGCGCAGTGATCGGCGTAGGGGACGGCCTTGAGCCGCTGCGGGCTGATCGCCTGCCCGCATTTCAGACAGCTTCCATACTCCCCGCGCTCGAGGCGCTGCAGCGCGGAGTTGAGTTTCACGATCTCATCGTCGGCAGACTCTCCAATCGCGCCCAAGACATCTTCATTCTCGCGCTGGGTCGCCTGGTCCGCAAAATCAGCGACCAGCGGATCATTGGCATGCGACAGATCTGCGCGCACCCGCTTCGAGCGATGACTCAACTCTGCGCGGCGGGCGAGCAGCTGTTCGCGGATCTCGGCATCGTTCATGGCATCGGTCCCGGTTGCACTGCGAAACGCAATGGTCGGTTCATGCTGCCGCAGGGTACGGCCGTGGTGCCATGCGCGGCATTGACTATTGGGCTGCGGCTATCACGTACGTGATTCCAGCCCATAGCGCAGCGAGCATCGCGATCAGGCCCGGGGCGAGTCCGAGAAAGTAGCGCCGCCCACCGGCGACCGCAACCCACAGTTTGGTGAACGTATTCGCAGAGACTGCAAGCCCGATGGCCCAGAGCGCTGCATTGATACCCACCGCCTGCGTGCGTGCCAGCGACGCAACCGACGCCGCTGCGGAGTGCGTATCGAGGAACCCGCCGACCACCGCACCGGCCAGCACGCCCGCGGAACCGAACGCCCGCTGCAACAAGGCAATGCCAACCAGCATCACGACCACCAGCGTCGAAAAAAGCAGTGCATAGCGCGGATCGAAGGCGTGTCCTTCGGCCTGATGCTGGCCGCGATGCGCACTGAGACCGCGGCGACCGAGCTAGGCGCCTACGGCCAGCGCGACCAAACCCATCGCCGCGAGCGGCAAAGCCAGACGCTGCAACATCGTGGCATCGGTCGCGCCAATCACGAGTGCCAGTTGCACAACGGTTGCAAATGAAGACAGCGCCGCACCCGCCAGCGCGCCCGGCAACAACCTCGCTCGCCCGTGCGCGCTGAGCCATGGCGCCGATTGTGGCGACGCTGGACACGAAGCCGCCGAACAGTCCCGCGATGGGCAGGCCCCAACGCGGTCCGAGCCAGCGCTGCGCCACATAGCCTGCCGCATTGACCAGCATCACGATCAGCGTCAGGCGCCACACGAGATACGGATTCAGCGCACCCCAGGGATCGATGGCGCGATCGGGCAGCAGCGGCAGAACAATCATCGCCGCACCAGCGAGCAGGATTGCATCGCCGAGCTCGCGCTCGGTCAGTGTCGCCTGCGCAAATGCGTGCAGTCTTGTCCGCGCTGCAAGCAGCATCGCGATGATGACTCCGAGGCCAGCGGCGAGCGCCGGGCTCGGTGTTGCGAGTACACCTATACCGAAGGTCGCCAGCAGCGCGACTTCCGTTGTGAGACCGGGATCGTGGGCGCTGCTGCGCCAGTACGAAACCGCTGCCAGTATCACAACTCCCGCCGCCAGGACCGCCATCAGCCACGCCGCGTCGAGTACACCCGCCAACGCGCCCAGCAGCGCGACCAGCGTAAAAGTGCGCACACCGGCTGCAGCGCGCGAGTCGCCCTCGCCCTTGCGTCGCTCGCGTTCGATGCCAATCAGCAATCCGGCACCGAGCGCAACCGCGAACGCGCCGAGCGGCCCCGAAACCGCAGTCAGGCTGCTCATCGGCTCAGCCCGGATCGCTGAATGCGAAATCCGTCAGTGCCCCGGGAACGAGGCGATCCAGCGCCTTCAGGAAACCCGCCGGCAGGTCAGCGGCTGAACTGAACTTGCGACCGCTGACGAACCACAGCATGACGCCACGGCGAGCACCCATGTCGAGCTCAGTCATCCACGGCGCCACGCTGGTCCACTGGTAACTGGCGGCCAAATTGGTGATCTGGGGATTCGCGAGATCTTCGGCCTTGACGATAAAGCTGTCGACCGAGCTCTCGCGGCGCCAAGGCGAGTTCGCATCGCGGCGGAACTCTGAGCGCGACTCACGACGCAGCACCACAAGCTCACCTGTGTTGATCCGCTCCATCTGCAAGGGCGCGTCGAATGCCGTGCTGCGCAGGTCACGCCATTGCAGCAACATCACCCGCTGCGGCGTGTAGCGCAGCGCGAGGCCGGCGCCGCAGCGGATCGCGAACTTCACTTCACGACCGGTGAACGGGTTCGTGAATCGGTCGATGTACTCGCCCGTTGCCAGATCGCGGTACAGACGGCAGGAGTAGGTCTGCTCGATGTACTGCGCCGTACCGGTGCGCAGGAAGCGGCGCACCGTCACGCTCTCGATGCCGAACAGCGGCTGCGCAATCGCGTCATCGGGCAACCCCTGCGCCGAACCGCTGACCCATTCGTAGGTCAGCGCGCCCGTGGCGTCGCCCTTCAGGCGAACCCAGGTTTCCACGTTGGCGGCCGGATCGGCGGCGGCGGCCGGAGCGCTGCCAAGCAGCAAGGCTCCGACCAGCAATCCCGGACGGAAAGCAGCAGTGATTCTCATGTCACTACTCAATATACGCCCGACAGCGCTATGCTGCCGCATGGAGTACATTCTCGCCGCCGCGATCGCCTTTTCGCTGGCCTCGATGTTCTACGTGTTCCGCTATCGTGGGATCGCGCGCTACGCAAATCTGCGCGAGTACACCCGCAAGGCCTGGCCAGTGTTCGCGCCGCTGAACTGCCTGCTGTATCTGTTCACGAAGCCACGCGCCAGGCGCGTCTTCATGGATCTGGCCGACTACCCGGAACTCGCGCCCATCCGGCAGAACTGGCGACAGATTCGCGAGGAAGTCCTGCAGCTGCACCGCGGGGGCTATTTCGACAAGACTTCCGATCCGAACTCGCCGGCATACTTTGATGTCGGTTTTCGCACGTTTTACAAGTACGGCTGGAGCAAGTTCTACCTGAAGTGGTACGGCCACACCCATGAGTCTGCCGCGGCGCTATGCCCGAACACGGTGCGGATCCTGCAGGACATACCAAGCGTCAACGGCGCGATGTTCTCGGTGCTGCCGCCCGGAGGCCAGCTGACGCGGCACATCGATCCGCTCGCGATCTCGCTGCGCTACCACCTGGGGCTTTCGACGCCGAACTCGGAGCAGTGTTTCATCAATGTCGACGGTCAGCCGTACTCGTGGCGTGACGGCGAGGCGACTCTGTTCGACATCACCTACCTGCACTTCGCCCGCAATGACAGCGACACACCGCGCCTGATCTTGATGTGCGATGTCGAGCGGCCGATGAACTTCCTCGGCCGGATGGTCAACTTTTTCTACAAGGGCATCGCACGGCTGACCGTCGTGCCAAACATCGAAGGCGACAAGCGCGGCCTGGCGAACCGGGTCTTCGCGAGCGTCGCGCCGACCTTCGCACGCACCAAGGCCCTAAAGAAGAGCAATCGTCCGCTCTACAATCTCGTCAAATGGACCTTCAACGGTACGTTGCTGCTGCTGCTCGGCCTGCTGATCTACGGTCTGGTCGAGCTCTTACGAAACGCCATCAACTAAGCGTCAGCTTGTCGAAATCGCTGGCGTCATGCCGCTCGGGTAGCTGGCTTGTTGCATCACCGAACGTTCGGTTGACGAGGCGTCCACGTCGCACCGCTGGCCGCTTTGCGATCGCGTCGGCCCAGCGGATCACGTTCCTGTACTCATGCACGCTCAGGAACTCCCCGGCTTCGTACTGCGCTCCCTTCACGAGATTGCCGTACCACGGCCAGATCGCCATATCCGCAATGGTGTAGTCGTCGCCGGCAATGTAGTCCCGTTCCGCGAGCTGCCGATCGAGCACATTCAGCTGCCGCTTGACCTCCATCGCAAATCGATCGATCGCGTACTCGATCTTGAAGGGCGCGTAGGCGTAGAAGTGACCAAACCCGCCACCAAGATACGGCGTTGAGCCGACCTGCCAGAACAGATACGACAGGCATTCGGCGCGTGCGCCAGGCTCAGATGGAAGGAACTCGCCGAACTTTTCCGCAAGGTAGAGCAGGATCGCTCCGGATTCGAAGATCCGGATTGGGGTTGGCGTCGAGCGATCGAGCATCGCCGGAATTTTCGAGTTGGGGTTGACGCTGACAAAGCCCGAGCTGAACTGATCGCCGTCGTTGATGTTGATCAGCCAGGCGTCGTACTCCGCCCCGGCGTGGCCCTTTGCGAGCAACTCCTCCAGCAGCACTGTGACCTTGACGCCGTTCGGCGTACCCAGCGAGTACAGTTGCAGCGGATGCCTCCCGACTGGCAGCTCCTTTTCATGGGTTGCGCCGGCCGTCGGGCGATTGATGTTCGCAAAGCGCCCGCCGGTCTGCTTGTTCCAGACCCAGACTTTAGGCGGTGTATAGGCGGGCGTGTCGGACATCTGCTGAACTCCTGTCGGCAAAGTGCAGCCTTACATTGTAGGTGGCCCCGGTACTCGCAAAGCGCGATCCTGCGGACGGGTCTAGCATAGGCAATATCGTGAGCAGCACCGATCATTACCCGAGCACCGCCGAACGGCTCGCCGACCTGTGGGTTCATGCGATCGGCCTCGGTGCA